>LIDZ01001107.1_pt1 | contig 18402 bp, 25 predicted proteins | sample 644651 | NCBI WGS metagenome assembly LIDZ01 (sample SAMN03856242, study PRJNA289617) | food metagenome | isolation source: wine grapes on drying loft during traditional withering process | host: Vitis vinifera cv. Corvina | place: Italy: Gargagnago di S. Ambrogio di Valpolicella | collected 2014-01 | reverse complement strand
GGTGCCGTCGCGTTCGTGGATAACCGTCGGCTGCTGCACGTAAACCGGCGCGGTGGCGCTGGTCACGACAGGCGGCCCGCTAACCTGCGCAACCGGTGCGTCAGCCTGCGCGCCCTGCTGGACCGCCGGAACGCTGCAGCCCTGTTGCAGATCGGCGTTCTGTTCTTTCAGTGCGGCGATCTGTTTGGCCTGCGCGTTGATGATGTCGTTTTTGTCCGGCTGCTGGCCGCAACCGCTCAGCGCGGCAAGGCTAAAAGCCAGCCCCGCGATAAGGAGGATTCGTTTCAAGTGGGGTTATCCTGGTGATTATTTGGCGGTGGTTGCCGGGGCGGTTCGCTGTGCGTCTTCTGCACGGATGCCAGCCAGCTGGTCGTTTGCCTTGTCCAGTGAGGACAGAAGCGGGTCAATCCATAAAACCGCCTGGCAGTAGGTCAGGGTGCGGGCGGTAGTGGAACCAGTACCGGCGCGGTCAGCGTCGGCGACAGTGCCGGACACTGCGCCGGAACGTAAACGGTCCGTGTAGTCGTACAGCCCGTCAGAAACAGAAGCAGGAACAAGCTGGCTGCAAACCGGCACCGGCACACTTTTGAGGATCGTGCGGTATTCAATGGTTTTCTCCTCGCTGGTGCTGGCAACCTTCGTCGCGTACTGCTGCGACTTCGCCGCCAGCGTGTTGAACGTCTGGAAGGTCAGCGCCTGTACTGCAATCGTCTCCGTCTGCAGCGCGTTGTCGCTGGTTAGCTGGCTGATTTTCCCGTCTGCCACCACGGCTTTTCCGTGATAGTGAAACGCCAGAAAAGCCAGCGCGCCGAACGCCAGCAAAAGCACGCCGCCGATGGCACACAGGATCGCGTTTTTCATTTGGCCCCCATCATGCAAACCGTCCGGTCGATGTAGCGCCGGTAAACAAGCCCGCGATTGCGCTGGCCGTTCACGTTTACCCAGGCCCGCATGTCGTTACATGCCTGCCCGGTATCGCCAGCGTTGAGATGCCGTAGCAGGGACGAACGCTCAAACGCGCCCGTTCCCACGTTGTAGGCAAAGGAATACAGGGAGGCGCGCGTGTATTCGTCAATCGGGACTTTCACGGCCCGGTCAACAACGCGCTTCACCGGCGCGAGGTGCTTTTGCAGCAGCGCGTCGCATTCCGGGTCGGTGTATTTGTGGCCCCGCTTAACGTCGGAACCGGTGATCCCGTCGCAGACGGTCCACACGCCGCCCACGTCCTGATAGGCCGTATAGCGGCGGCCTTCCACGCCGTCGTGACCGCCCAGCAAGGCGACCGCGATAGCCAGAGCGCCCGCTGTACTTGCAGCGATCACTTTTTTCATCAGTCCGGGCGGGAAACGGAGGCGCATAGGTTATTCCTCATCGCCGGGAATTTTTACGCCGCGCTTGATGGCCCATACCTTGATGGCCATGTTGCTGACGCAGGTCAGGCCCGCAAACGCAAGGCTGCCCATTACGCCCACGGCGGCCCACTGGTCAGGCGTCATGGAGGTGGTGAGTTTGTAAAACCAGAAACCGAAAGAGCCGGTCGACGCACCGTAGGCGGCAACGTTGGTGGCGGTGGTGATTTTGTCCATAAAGGGAACCTCGTCCTCACGGTGGCCGTGCGGTGGGTAGAGTTGGGACCGTGGTCCCAATCGGTGATCGGGGATAGTTGGGACCGTGGTCCCAATCGTAAAAACTGAAGGGGGAAGCGATTTCCGCCCGGCGTGTTCACGCAACACGAAAGGCGCTAATCAGCGCCTTTGAGGTTGTGAAGAACGGGTTTAGCTTTTGGTCTGGCGCATAGCGTGAAGTGCAAAGGCAATCATTAAGGCGACCATGACGCCGTCAGTCACGACAGAGAAGATCCGGCTGGTGAAGTCGGCAACAATAGACAGAAGCCAGACAACGCCGATCACAATGCAAAACAGGCGGCTTATCACAGGTAAGGATCGATGGAGAGATTCAACGCCTGCGAGATTTTTTTCAGCACGACCTGCTCTTCGTCGCCGATGCCGTCCTGATCCGCGATGTCCAGGCACAGGCACAACACGTCAACCGCATCGCTGGTGCCTTCCACATCGCCAAGTTCGCGAAGGGCCTGCGCGTTTGCGCTGCGTGGCGAGGCTTCATAACGGGCGCGAATGTTGCTGCTCATCTGCGCAATTTCACTGGCGAACGGCTGGAAGGCCGGGAGCGCGCTGATCGTCTTTTCCAGTACCGCAATCTCTTTCGAGTCGCAGGTGCCGTCCGCATAGGCAACCATGTAAGCGCCCCATACGGTGGCTTCCACGGCGTCGCGGTTTTCCATTTTCTGCACGGCTGTAACGGTTTTGCGGGCTTTCTTTTTAAACATGCCTAACATGATTTCATTCCTTTCTTTTCACTGCTGCTGGGGGGGTGGGACCGTGGTCCCATTTGGCAAACTGGCAGCCGGGGAAGGTATCGAACCCTCACGACACGGGTTTGGAATCCGGCCTCCTGCCTCAGTACCCGGCTAAAATGTGGCGGACGGTGCGGGATTCGAACCCGCTGCCTTTCGGTTAACAGCCGAGCGCACATCCGCATGTGCTTACCGTCCGGGGGCGATTGGGACCGTGGTCCCAATCTGTTATGCGGTTGGAGCAAGCTCCGTCTCAGTCAGCGCCGCGTGGAACTCAGCCACTTTTGCTGCCGTCGTTTCAAACGTTGCGGTTTCCAGTTCAACGCCTAACGCGCGGCGGCCCAGCTTGAGGGCGGCCTTGACGGTTGAACCGGAACCCATAAAGAAGTCCGCGACCAGATCGCCGGGGCGGCTGCTGGCGCTGATGATGTGTTCCATCATGGCGGCGGGTTTTTCGCAGGGGTGTTTGCCGGGGTAATACTGCACCGGCGGATACGTCCACACGTCGGTGAACGGGACCATCTTGCTCACTGCGAACGGGCGGCGAAGCGCTTCATATTCCAGGCGGAGATCGTCGTACTCACGGCGCAAGCCTTCATAGCTGCGCTTGAGCGAGTCGTATTCCGTCTGGAGGCTGTCGTGCGGCTGGCTCAGGCGGTCGGCGTCGCCTTTTTCCTGCGCCTTGCGGGCAAACAACGCCTGCAGCGTTTCGTACTGTTCGCGCTTCGGTAGCTGCCATTGCGATTCGCTGAACCAGTGGCTGCACATATGCGTGCCGGTGGCTTCGTTAATCTCTTTGGCGCTGACGCCCAGCGCGGCGCGCGCACTGGCGAAATATTCAATCAGGGGTCTGAACGTCTGCTTGCGCAGTTCTTCGCATTTGGCTGCGTAGCCCGATGCGCCGGAGGCGGTGCTTTCCGCGCCGTAAGGTTCGGCGAAGATGATCCGCTCGGTGGCGGGGAAGAACTGGCGCAGCCCTTCCTTGTTCTGCCGGTTCCACGTCCCGGACGGCTTCGCCCAGATGATGTGGTTCAGCACGTTCATGCGTTCGCGCACCATGATTTCGGTGTCGGCGGCCAGCTTATGCCCGCAAAACATGAAAAGGCTGCCGGTGGGCTTCAGGATGCGCCAGAATTCGGCAACCATCTCACCAAGCCACGACAGGTAGGCGTCGTCATTTTTCCACTGGCGATCCCAGGCGTTATCTTTCACGCGAAAGTAAGGCGGGTCGGTGGCAATCAGGTCAACGCTGTTATCGGGTAACGTTTTGATAAAGCGTAAGGAATCCGCGCACGCAAGCTGCGCCGCGCCAATCTGGACGGTGTTGGTCATAATGAGGGGATCGTCAAAAGGCTCGGTGCGCCTGCGGAGGCCGCGCGCCGGAGCAGGTTGTTGGACTGCGCCCGGCGGGCATATTGCAGACGAAAAAAAACCGCCCGGAGGCGGCTTTTTCGGGGGCAGGGTGTAGATTGCCCAGCTTAGGAAAATACTATCCTATTTATACACTTTTAGTCAATAGTCATTTTGCATTATTGACATTATTGTTACTAATCCGCGCAAGAAACGCCCGGTCAGCCTCGACACCGGCCTCCCATTTCGCCACCTCAGCCCGGACCTCGCGCCGCGCTTCCATCAGGCCCGCTGCCGTCTTGTGCCGGTCGTCGCGGTAATGGGACCGGTAGAGCCTGCGGAACTGCATCAGGCCGGAACGCTGGACAAGGAGGTGACTGGTAAAGCCGATGCTGTACGGCCCGGTCAGGTGGTGCTTTGTGTGCTTCATATCCGTCTCCGGTATCAGCCCCGGCACGCTGCCGGGGCGGTGGGGGTTATACCGGCATGTCGGTAGGCATCAGGCTCGGGTCGCCCAGTTCGCCCTGAAGGCGGCGCACCATCTCAGACAGAACGCGGCTGGCGAAATCCAGGCGCTGCTGCTCGTTTTCATCCATGCTGCGCAGGGCGGTCACGTTGTTCATGCCGATCTGCTCTTTGATTTGGGTAATAACAACGGCCAGCGTGTCAGATTTTACCGCGAACTCCTTCAGGTAGCGCTCAAGCTGACAGGCGAACCCTTCCTCCCATTCCCATGCGCGCCATACCAGGCTGCCTTCTTTGCGGATTTCAATCTGGCTGCCCTGCGGGTTAGTGCTGCCGACCTGTGCTACAACGCCCTGCTTCAGTAAATAGCTGTTAATCAGTGCGCGGGTTGAGTTTTTCATGTTGATTCTCCTGTCGTTTTTCTTGTTTCGGATTTCAGCGGGTGGCGTCCCGCCTTGAACACAAAGATAACTCTGGTGCCGGACCGTAGCCAGCATTATTTTCTCTTTTTAGATAAATTTCTCTTTTTAGTTAATTGGCGGATTTTGGGCAAAAAAAAGCCCCGGATTAACGGGGCGATTCAGGTGGGACCGTGGTCCCAATCAGTCTCTGTAACACAGGGCCGTATCGCTCAGGCCGCGCGACGTGTCCACAATGCTGCGCTGGATCTCGCGAAGGCTGGCAGCCAGCAGGCGGCCTTCCGGGTTGTCTTCTTCCCGGCTGATGCGAAGGTTCAGATCAAAGATCCGGGTGTGCAGCGCGTCAATCAGGTCGCGGGCGCTGGCCAGCTCTGCGTAAACTTCGGTATTGGTGATGGTTTTCATGTGCTCTCCTGCCGATAAAAGCGCGGGTGGCGTCCCGCGTGGGTAAAGATTGGGACCGTGGTCCCAATCGTTTATTAGAGGTTTATTACCGCCTGAATTTCGGCGACTTGCCCCATCAGATCCTCAAACTCCAGAACCAGACCGCGCAGGGCCAGCTTTGCCAGACTGGTGGTCGCTTCCTGCTGAATCCAGGCAACGTTCCCCTGCAGTTCGGTCAGGGTGTCGCGAATGTACTCCAGACGGTCGGCGCTGTTATCGCTCATTTCGGTACACATTGCCTGCGGTTGAATCATTTTCATTTTGTTCTCCTGTCGTGGTTTTTGGGTTTCAGCGGGTGGCGTCCCGCCTTGAAAACAAAGATAACTCTGCTGGCCATCCGTAGCCAGCTTTATTTTCTCTTTTAAGAGAAATTTCTCTTTTTAGTTACTTACGCTTTCCGGTCAGGATTTTGTCCATCTGCGCACCGTACCCGGCCTTGCGGATTTCGTCCTGTACGCGGGTGCGAAGGGCGGCCTGCGTCGCGGTCAGGTCGAAAAGGGTGCCGAAAAAACGCACCATGATTTGCTTCGGCTTGATCTCCACTTTGACCGGCGCACCGCCAAACATGAACTCAATCGGGCCTGTTACTTTTTGCATCTTTATCTCCTGTCGTTTTTCTTTTGTCTGCTGCGGGTGGCGTCCCGCCGCGAAACATAAGGTAGCTCCGGCGGCGGTTATCGTAAAGAGTTAATTTCTCTTTTTAGTTAAATTTAATCATTGCGCGAAATTTGCAATAGAGGTATATTTACCCCACTGAAACGGAGGGGCCATGTACAAGGTGTTAGCGCATGAACTGGCGGCTCAGGAACTGGAAGAACTGCCGGACCGCCTTCGCGGTCAGATGTTCCGGTTGATTGAGCGGCTTGAGTCGGAAGGGCAGCTGAAGATGCCACACAGCAAGGTGATCGGCGGCGGGCTTTTCGAACTGAGGGTAGGCGGTGCAGACATAGCGAGAACGCTATACTGCTACGCAAAAGGCCAGAACGTTTACCTGCTTCACGCCTTTGTGAAGAAGACACAAACAACCCCCGCAAAAGCAATAAAGCTGGCGCGGCAACGCCTGGAGGATTTTGAATGAAACCTGTAGCGATGAAAGAACTCAAAAAACGCATGATTAATACCGCAGGAGCGCGTGAGGCGTATGACGACGCCGACCGCGAACTGGCGGTGCTGGAAGCACTGCACACCATGCGGGAAAACGCGAAGCTGTCAAAAGTGGAGCTGGCGCAGCGGCTGGACATTGCACCAAGCGCGATCACCAGGCTGGAAAAGAACCCGCTCGGGGCCAGCCTGAAAACGCTGGATCGATACGCAAAAGCCTGCGGCGCATCGTTAAATTTCAATATCGTGTATAAATAACGCTCAGGGTTGGGACCACGGTCCCAACTTGCCTTACTGGATTGCCTGCCCGTCACTGCCTGCATACTCCTCAAGCCCACGTAGAACCCCTTCCAGCGTTACCCTTGCATGCTTAGGCACGCCGGAGATCCCTTCCGAATTCACCATAATTTCATGAACGCAGCGCAGGTTGGCGATTGCCAGGAGCAAATCGGCTGGCAGGCGGGGGGTGGCTTCTGTTGAGGTTGTATCATTTGTCATTGTTGCAATCCGTTATTAACTATGGGCCTGACATTAATTCGCTGGGATCGACGATTCCGCCTTATATCACCGGGTGATGAAGATGAAGGCTGAAATTCGTTTTAAGACTAATCCGAGGTGATATACATTATCCCAACTGGACCTACTCGTCTACAGAAACGCGCAATTAATTAACTTATTTTATAATCACATCTGCAAGGGTGACGGGCTTACAAATTAGAGTGATCCGCGTTTTTTAGTATTTTAATTTTACCCGTTGTAATCACGCTGAATTAGCCTTTGCCCGTATTCCGTAAATTCGGAGATACGGACAAGTTATACGTAAGAAATTTGTTAAGAGATCAATTATCCCACAGCGGATGCTTACAATATTATTTAGCCATCATCAATCTAAATGATGTTTCTTTTTTTTACGTTGCCCGCATCACCGGGCGGTAGCTGTATCCCTGACCGCAGGCGCGGCGTTCCAGATCCCCGGCGTTAACCCGCGCATCCAGGACACGCCGCACCGAGCGCGTACACAAGCCAACCCGCATGCATACCGTGCTGGTGGGTACGAACCCGTCGCCGCCGCTGGCTCGGGACGCTTCGCTGCGCGCAACCAGCGCGGCCATGACGTTCGCAAGCTGTATGGCTGACATCAGACGGCACCTCCGTTCGCGCCGTGGAAGTAGGCGCGCAGCGTGTCGAATATCTCCCATGCAAACCCGCCAACAATCAGCATCTCCGTGGCGTAGTGGTGCGCCTCGTCGCCATCCACGCCAGCGCCCGCACCGGCATAGTCCAGCGCCTTGATGTGAACCGGGCCGCTGGCCGGGACGTGCAGCACGAACGTGGCGACCACTTCGGCCTCCTCGTTGGCCTTTGCCTTTGCCAGATACATTTCCATTGAGCGCACTTCGAGGCCGCGCAGAACGTCGCCCACGCCTTCGTCGCGGATATCCAGACCGTCAAACGTCACCTTCTGGTCTTCACTGACGGCGACGACCTTGCCGTTTTCAGGGATCACCAGGTTAGCCGGGAAACCTTCGGCATACGCCATGCCTTTGCATAGCTGGCGCGACAGCAGCCGCCCGGCGAAGTCGTAGCACAGCGGCGTTGTCTTGAGTGAGCCTATCGCCCGGCGCAGGGCTTTAAGCGCCGCCTGGCACTTCGCAACGGTGCTACCGGCGCACCACACCCGGCCCACGCTCTGGTCGTACAGAATGAACACCTCAACCACGCTGATCGGGGCCGTCTTCAGCACTTCGCGCTTGCCCTGTTCGTATAATTCGTCGCGGTCCTCTTTCGACAGTTCGCGGCCCTTATCCGCAGCCTTTTGTAACCTTTGCTGGAAAAGTCTGTTTACTGCCTGCGTATTTGCCACGCGCTTATTTTCGACGTATTTAAACAGCCAGCGATTATCTGCTTTGATAAACAGATCACTTTGCAATAAACACGCAAAGCCTTTAGATTCGTGTAATGATTCTGTTAAATCCCGAAACTGATAGTCAGATAAACAAACCTGTATATTATCCGGGATTTCGCTTGTAGTCATATAGGGGAATATTGATTTAAAATTTTTCATAGCTTTTTACCTTTTACCGTCGGTCGGGATTTATTTACGGACCGCATTAACGGCGTGGCGTAATTACGACAATTAGAAATGCCCGGCTTTTCTTTATAATCTTTTTTCTTTCTTACAGGGATATAATCCACACCGCGAATTTTATTTAAATATTCGCTGGTGTAATCGAAATCATGTGACGGCGCGGCTTTATTTCCGATATTTGCATACAGATCGTCTGTCATGGTTTTAATGCCTCTGCACATTGGGACCGTGGTCCCAATTAATGCCGGTGGTTATAAACTGACCGGCTGTTGCTGGTAGTCGAACTTTTCCTGCCACAGCTGCTCGATGTGAATATCGCCCGGTCGGTTCATGCCACACCATTCGGCGATCACGCTTTCCTTGTTCGTGGAAGGGTACGTGCGGATCTTGCAGGCCGGGCAGAACATGATGAACTGGCCTGTCTTGCTGGACCGGCGCATTACCGGGTTCGTGGCTTGCCGCCTCATGACCTGCTTACAGAGGCAGGCTGGCACGTCGCCGCCCGTCGCGTTCGGTTTTGTGCTGTCTGCCCACATAGGCGATCACCTCGTTGTCCAGCTCATTGCAGATGGCCAGCAGCAGCGACCAGCGCGGCAAATAGTGACCCTGAAAATTATTTGGCTTTATTCCTAAAAGCTGGCTCAGGTCGACGTTGCTATATTCCAGGCGCGGCCCGCGAATTTCCCCGACCGTCACCTGAACGGCCAGCAGAACCAGCGCACGCAGTTTTAGCCGCATCTTTTCGGCCATCTTTTTGGTGCGCGTCTGACCATCACGGAAAAGGAACCGGTCCCACACCTCTTTACAAATGATCAATTGGTGATCAAATTTAAGTTCCTCTCCGTAACAATATTTAGCCCACGCAACTTGCTGATCGGGCAGCTTATTTACCGCCTGACGCCAGATGCCGCTTTTGAAGGTTGTCTCCAGAATCAGTGGCTTATTCTGCTTATATTTCTTACCCAGGCGATATCTGACTGGCTCAGCCTCGATTTGCACCGCACTATCACCAGAAGCTACCAGGCGTTTTGGCTTGTCAGTGAAGGAATCCCCGCCAGCCGTGTCGCTCATGATCGCAATCTGGCCCTTCTGCCCTAATGGCAGGTCGTAAAGAGCCGTGCGCAACTGGTCCCGGACATATTCAGCCAGCATTACGCTTCCCCTTTTTGCGCCGTCCGGGTGGCGTCCCGGCGGCCTGTTCGCGTGTGTAATCTGAAATCAGTACCCCGTTCGTCTTTACCTGAAGCTCATACTGGCGCGCAGGCGGCACCTGTTCGCCCCACTGGTAAAGCGAATGGCGCGACAAATTAAGGGCTTCAGCAGCCCGCGTTAAACTGCCGTAATAGGCGATTACGTCCGATGTTTTCATGGCCCTAATGTTAACCCTGCTTAACTCAATTTGTAAAGCCTGCTTAACAAAAATTCACGCTCAATTTTTCTGCGTTTTTAATGCTGCAATGTATAGCTGGCTTCACAAAGATCATTTATTATCTTTCCCATGAATAGAGGAACCTGGCTCAAGGCTCGCCGCGAAGAGCTTAAATACGCAAGCAAAGGGACCGCCAGCGATTATTCGCTGCGTGGGGTGGCTGAATTCGCCGGAGTTTCTGCAGCCGGTCTTAGCAATCTTGAACGAACTGATGCAATGCCGACGCTGGATTTGGCCTTAAAACTGGCTGAATACTACGGAAAATCGATTGAATGGGTTCTGACTGGTAAAGATACCCGCACAGATAAAGGCATCCCGGTGGTTGGCACCGTAACTAACGGACCCAACGCGGAATTTATGGAACACGGTCTGCGCTTCGCTGATGAATTTCAGTATGTGGATATGCCGACCAGTGCGCGTCGCCAGTGCTACGCGCTGCGGATAAATGACGAGGCCAGCAGTGCGGCTTACCGCACCGGTGAATTTGCCATCTTTGATCCTAATATGGCTCATATTTTGGGCGAGGATCATTTGGTCAAATTTGCAAACGGTGATACCGTGGCCGAACTCCTTCTGCTGATTAGTGAACGAGACGGGCAGTACGTTTTTAACTCTGTTAGAGACGGACACCGCCGGATCGTTAAAGATATTAAGGACGTGGTATTCATGCTTCCCGTTCTGGCCGTCGCGAAAGCGTTCGCCATAAGGAAATAAGGACCACGATCTTAAACAAAATTTGTAAAGCTAGCTTAACGCAGTTATCATTTTGCCGGTGATAACACAGCGCACGGCTGGCTATTTAACATGGCGAATATGTAAGCGAAACACGGATCTCCGGGCGAAAAAAAACCCGGTTTTGCCGACCGGGTTTTCTTTCATATTCATATTGCTGGTCTTGGACAACCGCAAATGACGTACTTCCTAAGAGTTGTCATTGTAGCCAAGACTGGTGCCTGTGCGCAAGATTAATGCGTACTAAAACTGGTTAAAAAATGACATTAAAGGACTTTTACCAGTCGGAGTTTGGCTCCGACCCCTACGCGCTGTTACGCGCGGGGGAAGACGAACTGCGGTCTGTGGCCTCGCAGGCCGGGATTGACTGGTCCGCAACAGCGGCGCAGGTCATCCTGCATAACACCGGCGGACCCGAAAGCCGGTTCTCGAAATATTCCCGCTCAAAAACTCAGGCGCTGAACAAAGGCGATAAAGGCAAGGTCGATTTCTTCTCACGTCTGGAAGAAAAAGGCGGCCTTTCCATGCCGTTCATCAACTTTGTCCGCAAAGGGCCGGGCGCTGGTCACTGGTCCGGTTATGACTTCCTGTGGAGCCTGTTTAACGACTACCGCGCCCGGATTGGGACCACGGTCCCAAATCCAGAAGCAGACGAACGCCGCCGGTCCGAACGCCGCGCCAGACAGGAAGCGGATAAGGTCCAGCGCGAAAACCTGCTGGCGCAGGCCGCCGAACGCCAGCGCCGGGAAGCAGCCCGCGTCCTCAAAAGCTGGCAGCGAATCAAAGAGGCGTTTGACGCCGCCCCGCTGGAAGACGGCACGCATCCGTATGCCGTGAACAAGCAAATCAGCGCCATTTTCCCGCACTGCAATGTGCGCCGCGTGTCCATTTGGGACCGTGGTCCCAACTCGCAACCTACTGAATTTATGGCGATCCCGCTGGCGCACCTTAACGGCCCACTGGCTGGAAAGGTCGCAGGCTGGCAGCGAATCTATGCCGATGGCCAGAAGAAACAGACAGAAGCGCTTGAGGACGTCGGCTTTTCCGGCGCGTGCCATATTATCGGCAGCCTGGTTAACGCGGAACGCGTCGCGGTGGTGGAAGGCTTCGCGACCGGCGCGTCCGTATTCCTTGCCGAGCCGGGCCGTTTTGATGCCGTGGTTGTTGCCATTTCGGCTAACAACATGAGGCACATTGTGGACCAACTTATCGGGCTGGAAAGCAACTTTGAACTGGTCTGCGTGCTGGATAACGACCGCAAAGGTCCGGGCATGGGTAACACCGGCCTGCGCACTGGCGTTGAAATCCTCCAGGCATTCCCCGATCACAAGATCCGCTGCGTGTACCCAACATTTGAGGACGCCGAGGGGAATGACTTTAACGACGTGTTTGTGACGCACGGCCAGAAGGAAACGGCGCGCCAGCTTAAGAACACCGGCAACCGCCTGGATCTTCCAAAGAATCTTTTTGAAGCCGCGATGCTGAAACTCAGCTTCGCCGATGCGCGCCAGCCAGCCTTTGAAAAACAGGCGTTCGAATGTGTTGATACCGGCCTGCTAAGTTGCCCGGCGGTTATCTCGTTTGATCACCTGAAAACGCTGTTAACGCGCCTGCTGACCAGCATGAATGCACCGGAACAAACCGTCATTAACGCCTGCAGCCGGCTCGACTGGAAATACCGGTCCAAGAAGCAACAGGCGCAGGCGCCACGTTCGTTCAGCCGCGACATTACGGACCCGTCCAGGCGTGCGCCTCACGTCTCATATACCCGCCTGCCGGATACCAAAATTTCTAAAAAAATTCTGGCTATGGTTCAGAAGCGGTCCCTGACCGGCCCGGTAATTCTCCGCGCGCCGATGGGAAGCGGCAAAACGAAAGAGATGCTGCGCCCGCTGATGCAGGCCGCGTTCCGTGCGTTCGTCATGGCGAACCGCGTGGCGCTGATGAGTTCAATGCACGACGTTATGCAGCTGGGCGACGACAGCAGCGCAACAGCCGACGCCGGTATCTTCTATTACCGCGACGACCTGAACGGTATCCCGCCGGAAACCATCAACAAGCTGACGATCTGCATCAACTCCATTATCAAAGACAAATGGCAGCCGCTGGTGCATAACCACGATTTTGTGGGCCTTGATGAAGCCACGCAGTGCCTGCGCGCCATTCTGGTCGGTAAGGCAATGGAACGACAGGTTGCCGTGTTTAACCATCTGGTCGACGCGTTCGCGCGCACCGATGGCACCGCGCTGATGGCTGACGCCGACGCCAACGACACGCTGGTCACTTTCCTTGAACTGGTCATGAAACGCCGCGAAGCGTTAGGCATTCCTGGCTGGTCAAAAATCCACGTTATCGATCTGGCCACCGACGTTACCTTTATCCCGAAAGGCGAAACCGAGCCGCGCAAGCGCCGCGCCATTCATACGGACCGCGACCGCCTGTTTATGGAAATCACGCTGGCCATTAAGGCTGACGAAAAGATCCTCGTGGCCACCGACTCTAAGGCGTTCGGCAGCGGCATCTACGAACATCTGCGGGAATTCTTCCCGGACAAAAAATTCCTCTACGTCAGCCAGGACACCAAGCAGCTGCCGGACGTGGAAGCATTCACCGATAAGCCGAACGCCGAGGCGGTCAAATATGACGCCCTGATTTACAGCCCGGCAATCTCGTCTGGCGTGTCGCTTGAGGTGCAGCACTTCACGCGCCATTTCGGCATGTTCTGCGGCCAGATTGTGCCGTCGGATGCGATCCAGATGTTACGCCGCGACCGTAACGCGCATACCTTCCTGCTGGGCATTGAACAACTGCCCGGACGTAAGGAAACCAGCGTCGCCGAACGCCGGGGCGCGTATGCCGATGCGACCATTTACACCGACGGTGTGCTGGGCAACGTGTCGGACGTCGTGTTTGATAAAGAAACGGGCCGCGTATCGTTCGGCCTGGACGACTCTGATTTTGCCGATATGCAAATTCACCTGGCGGCGCAGGAAGCCGCGTCGCGTAATGACTTCCGCAACAACCTGCTGCTGATTCTGGAAGCGGACGGCTATGACGTCGAACGCCTGGCAACCGATGAAGACGCCAGCGACGCAGGCAAGGCCATGCGCAGCGAAGCCCGCGAACGCGTATGGGACCAGACGGTCCTGATCCATATGGAAGCGGAAACGCCGACCGAGGAAGAACGCGACGCGCTGCTCGAGGCTGAATACCTCGACGTGGTGCAGCAGGCACAGCTTGCCCGCTATGAAATCGAAAACGAACTGATGCTGCCGGTCACGCCGCTTTCGCTGGAATTCCTGCTGGACGGCGGGCGCAAGAAACTCAGCCTGCTGGAACTGATGCGGATGGATGAAGCGACGGCAGCGGCCATTGACCTTAACCAGAAGCTGAAAAACTTCAGCTTCAGTTTCCGCCGGGCCGGGCGCACGCAATACGTGAACGTGCTGGCGCATACCCGCGAAGAAGCCGACGCCAAATTTGCCAAGCTGCAGCCGCTGGTTATCAGCCCGAGGGTTCGCTGGCAGCGCCTTGTTGAAGTGCCTAACCGCATTAACGCGCTTTATCACCGCAACGCGCTGCGCCTGTACTTCGAAACCTGCGGCATCGATATCGCCAATGGCACCGGACACGCCACCAGAGAGGCACAGAAGGCCGCTCTGCAAGCGGTGGTCGATATGGTAAGCGTGCGCTCGTTTAACACCACGCTGCGCTTTGGGGGCTATCTGGGCCGCAATGGCGCGAAGAAACGCCCTGACGTCGTTTTTAAAGACATCTGCGGGGCTTTGGGTTGGTCTGTTGAGAACGGGCGCATTGGCGCGCGTGGGGCGCGTGTGTTGACCGTGGAGGGGCAGTCCTTTGAGTTTATGGAACACCTGCACACCCTGCGCACCGAGGCCGGGAAATCGTTCTACAGCCTGAAGCACGACACGGAAGATATGCCGGAAGATGATGATCCAGATCGTATGTCTATGTTTAGAGATAACGAAAGATCTGGATCACTCAATGCCGACCCAATCACCGCCAGTGTGACCTTGCAGGCGAACGCCGACGCGGAAGCGGTAGAACAGGCGCTGGCCAACACGCCGGTACCGTTCGCGTGGGTTTGCAGCGTGCTGAACCCTGACGAAATGACGCAGCTGGCGGCCATGCCAGCCAGCCTGACGCGTTCAACGCTTGCCGGGCTATATCTGGCGGACCATTTCGCCAACCTCAGCACAGCGGACCACGCAGCGCTTAAACGCCTTGAGGCGAACTGACGGAAGGAAAAAGGCGGCGGCGGATATGTTGATCCAGATCGTTTGTTATGTCTTATAGATAACAGAAGATCTGGATCACGTTGAAACCGCACCAGACGGCGCGCTAAGAGCCTTTCACACTAGAGGGTATGCGGCGCTAGAATGAAAAAAGGCCGGGACAAGCCCGGCCCTTTTAAAGGGTGTTTTTTTACTTGCTGTTGCCAGTCACAGTAATCTGGAAGAAGTGATCCGCGTGGATGTTAATCGTCGGCGCATCACCCCCAAAAGATTTCAGGACGGCTAACAGGATTACGAACGCAAAATAATTTTTGTTCATATCAGCCTCTCTTTCAAGAAGGCTGCGTAGCTCGTTTGTAGCAGGCGGAAGACTCACTAACGACAAGAAGTGACAACTCTGGTCTCGCAGCAGGTTAAGGATCGAAATGTCCTGCCTTACGGTACCTGCCTCAGCTATCCCCATAGCTTCCACAGGACACCCCTTCTAAAAATTCTTTACGGCACAAATGCGCGCATTTCGCGCCGTGATTTGATTTGATCGTGTTTAGCGGACTAAATTATCCAGCGTCATAGCGGAGAAGACTCACCGCATCGTACACCGGATAGGCCATGCTAAAGAGCGGCTAAAGAACTGCCATCGTGTATGGCAAGTCACCAGTGCCTCATCTCTGCCTGCTATGTAATCCAAAAGAAAATCGCTACCTTAGGACCAATTACATTTACAAGCGTGATTAATACGTCAAATCCACCAAATTTCTAGCCATCTGCTGCGGGCTTACACTGTCACGATGCTGATTATACGGCGGCTTTCTCAGATTAAGAAACATTTTTAATCATTTAGCCATAGGTTACAAATCAACCGTACACGCTTGACGTATCCGTCAATGTGGCGGAAAATAACGGTTGACGACTCTGGTCTCGCAGTATGCGACCATTGCGCATAGTGTCCCCGCACTAGCGCACAAACTAACCGCCATCCCCGGCGGTTTTTTTGTGCCTGAAGTATTCAAGCCCCCAACAAAATTGTTATTCCCCGGATGCATCCGCAGCCCGATTTGTTAAATCAGCCATACCAAGGCTGGACCAAAAAAATATTTTCCCGGCCTTTTCATGCGCATGAAATCCCCTGGCGTTTTGGCCCTTTCAAATAATCACCCGCACGATTTATACTGTATATAAATACAGTAATTAGAGGTTTTAAAATTATGGGCTTCCCGTCACCTGCTGCTGATTATGTTGAAAACCGGATCTCGCTCGACATGATGTGTAATACCCACGGCGCATCGGTCTATTTCTTTCGTTCGGCCAGCGCATCGGAACGCGCAGGAATAAAAAAAGACGCCATTCTCATTGTTAACAGCGCTTTAAAAGCCGTTGACGGCAGCATTATTGCTGCACAATTAAAAGGGGAATTTAAGCTGGTGCGCTACCGGCTGCATCCAGAACCGCACCTTGAGGAACTGGATCACCCTGAACAGCGGCTGCCGTTGCTGAAAAATGAAGTAGAGGATATGGACGCGGAGTTGTGCTTCGGGGTTGTCACTCACTGCCTGAACAATCTCCGCACCGAAGAATTCGATGCGGATGAGGCTTTGATCTAGGATTGGGACCGTGGTCCCAATCGGGTTATTCGTGGTATGCCTGCCACGCTTTTTGCATCGCGTCGCGGATGCTGTCTGCCGGTCCGATCCAGTTGAATTCCTTCCCGTCAAACTCATAGCTGACCTTCCACGTCCCGTCGTCCCGCTTATGCGGTGCGGCGAATCGTGGCCGGGCTGCAGGTGACTTTTCTTCTTTCACCGGCTCAGTGGCTTCCGGGGTTTCCGGCTCCGGTTCCGCCTCGTCGTCGCTTTCGATCTCGTCGTCGTCCAGCGTCTCGTCGTTTGCTTCGCTGTCCTCGTCTTCAGCCTCCATTTCCTCAACTTCTTCGGCATAGGTTTCATTATCCAGCACCAGCGGCGGCGTGTCCCTGACAAGCTGATACTGACCGTTTTCGCCGACGGCCTGCTCAAGTGCGGTCGCGGCAAATTCCAGATAGCGCGCAACCAGCGTCGGGTTAAATTTCAGCTTTCGCAGCGTGCTGTTGGTGATCAGCTCGTCCGGGTGTTCCTCAATGATTTTTTTCACTTCTTCGTGCATCCGCACCGCTGCATCACCGCGTGCAAAGCCTGGCATCTCGTCATCAAGATCCTGAAGCGCGGCGAGCCTGGTGTTCTCGTTGCCGCTTTCCGGGTGCCATGTACGGGAGAAGTTATGTAGCTTGAACTGCTTATAGTGCAGCTGGGTGTTCTCGTCGTCGTGGCCTAAAATCTCTGCAAAGAATACGTCCTCGTCCACGTCAGCCCAGCGGGCGTCGTGGCGGAACCACATCTCGTAGGCGATGCGGGCATAAATGGCGCGGCTGTCTTTGTACACGCGCCGGTCGTCGTTGAAAAAATGTTTTACCCAGGGGTTAAATGCTTTTGCCAGGATCGCGTTGATGCGGCCATTTTCCGAGCGTGAATCGTTCTCGCCGTACCCCTTAATCACCAGCTCAAAATCTGACGCCGCCGCGCAGCTGCGTAACGCGTTCCAGCGGTCGATAAAAAGCCCGGCATCGCAAAGCGTGTAAATGGTGCGCGGCGCGCCGTCGTCGGTTCGCTTCTTCGCCTGCCCGGCAAACTCCACCGTATTAGGGCCGGTCGCTGTAAATTCGCCCCGGAACATCACCTCGATCATGCGGCGTCCTGACACCGCCGCCAGCGCGAACGCCAGTGGGGCCATCTGGACACGCCTGCTCATGAACTCGTCGACCGGCGCTTCGATAATCTCAAAAATCCGCTGCATGTAGGTCGGGTAATCAATCAGGACCGTGTTGCGCTTTTTCTCGCTCAGCACTTCGCCCCAGCGTTGCTGGATCGAACTCCGCTCGGCGGCACTCAGTTGCAGGCTATAAAGCACGTCATGGTTGATGCGCAGGCCGTTCATATCCTCCAGCAGCCGCGTACCCTGCTGGAACAGTTTGTAGAGGTGGTCCCGTTCCGGCTTCCAGTCTTCACCGGCGGCGGCCAGCAGGGCGAACTTCCACGCGGGGTATTTATTCCCCAAGCGCATCAGCTTGCTGTTGCCGCTTTTGGTGCCGAACTTGATGGCGGTCATTTCTTCGGCCAGCGACATGATCGCTTTAAGGCGGCTGGTCATATCTTTGTGGCGCTGGCGAATCTCTGCCGCCGGTAGCGTCAGCCATTCACGCAGCTCGTCGGCGTACAGCGGGAATTTCTCAGCCAGGCGGACGATGCTTTTCTCAAAATGATGATGTAGCCGGTCATCAAATCGTTTCCTGGCCCGCGTCATGTAGGCGTTGTAAGTGTTCGCCGTGATGCGTTTGGCCAGCCCCTTACCACGGTACTTTCGCTTGTCCGTAAACAGGGCGCTTTTATAACGGGACGCCGCTGCCTTGTAGCGTTTCGTCTTATCGCCCTGCGCCATTTCCGACGCGTCGATTTCGTCAATTTCCGCGACAAGCTGATTGATCAGCTCACCAACCATTACCTTCGCCATGCCAATCTCCTTAAATATAAAGCTATGCAATTATCGTAACATGATTTCAGAACAATGCAACAACCTGAACAATATTCAATCAATCAATCATTGAAACTCAAATACAGAATTTAACAGAACACGATTACGGAATCAATATAATATCATTCCATAACTATGTTTCAAACATCGAAACACACTTTGCCATTATACGCGCGTATAAT
>LIDZ01006725.1_pt28 | contig 18424 bp, 17 predicted proteins | sample 644651 | NCBI WGS metagenome assembly LIDZ01 (sample SAMN03856242, study PRJNA289617) | food metagenome | isolation source: wine grapes on drying loft during traditional withering process | host: Vitis vinifera cv. Corvina | place: Italy: Gargagnago di S. Ambrogio di Valpolicella | collected 2014-01 | reverse complement strand
ACGGCGACCACCGCGTTATCCTTCAGCGTCTGCGCCAGATGCGCGGAAACCAGCGCCGCAACCTGACGGCGCTGCTCTTCTTCATCCTGATAATCGAGGGCTATCAACGCACGTTGCAGCGGAAAGCGCTCCAGCAGCTGCTGTTCCAGGCGGGTACTGAACACCGGGTGATAGCGCACGTTGATTTCAACAATGCCCTCTTCCTTGGCCCGTTTCAGCAAGCGACCCACTTTGATGCGGGAAATACCGAATTTACGCGCGATCTCTTCCTGGGTAATTTCGTCCTGATAGTAGGCAACGGCAATTTCCGTCAGCAGTTCTGTATCCTGAGAAGGCGAGTTCTTTTCCATCCGGGTTCTCTTGAGCTGGAGATAAGTCGGTGCCTGGCGGGTAAAAAGCCAGGGCGGCACTCGGGCCGCCCGCACGGTATAGACCGGATTTATACCACTTTCCCCCGGCGATGAGCCAATGATTGCCCATTCTTGCCCGGGGGAAGCTCACAATTAACGACGGATTGCGTCAATTTTCAGCATACGGGCAATGACGATATCCAGCTCTTTCTCGTCAAAAATCTGCTTCCAGTCAGGCTTCACAATCTTCTCACGGCCATATTCCATGGCGATCATGCAGGCATCGGAGAACGGGTTGGTGGCGCGGAAGGCCACCGCCAGCGCAATCTGAATATGCCCGTAGAGCATCGCTTTGGCGGCGGCTTCCGGCACGCCAGAATGCTTGACCGTCTCGTCCAGCGCTTCTTTCATAAAGGCACCGACCATACAGGCCACGGTTTCCACCAGCGTCGGCTCCAGATAGGCCAGCTGCTTAACGGTCACCCAGTGCACTTCTTCAACCGGGCCGTACATCACGCTGACCACCTTGCTCAGCTCGGCTTTTTGCGCGTCGCTGCCGGTCTCATAGGATGCGGCAATGTGCTGAATGGCGGCCACACCCCCGAACGCATCGGCATGTTCTTCTTTGGTGTAACGCTCGAGGAATACCGAGGGATGGCAAGGGTGCGCAACCGCGTACTCAATCCCGTCGCGCTGGGCGATCAGGTTGGCATAAGCGGCAGCCGGATCCAGCGTTAACAGGATGCCGCCGGTTTTCATCTGCGGCACCACGATTTCAGAGACTTTGCCCAACACGATATCCGGCACCGCGAGGATCACCACATCACTGACCGGCACCACCGATTCAGCAACCGACAGTTCGCGGCCCTGGGCGGTGACCTGTTCCTGCGCCTGTGGCGCGCTCTCACAATAGAAGACCTGATAATCACTTTTTTGCAGATTGGCTGAGATGCGCATGCCCATTTTGCCGCCGGCGCCAATAACGGTAATTGTTTTTAATTGTGTGCTCATAAAATCACTCCTGGAATTGATGTTTCGCTAAATAATCGACGCTTTGTTGAGTCCACTGCTGTTCCAGCTGGCAGGTGCGTTGCGCATCCTGCTGCCAGGGTAACCAGTGCTCGACGATTTGGTTGATGCCTTTACTGTCCGGGCGCACGCGCTCAATCAGCTGGCGGTAGTTCAGTAAGCCTTCGCCCATCGGACTGCCGGCAAGGGTAAAGCCGACCCAGCCATCCTGACGCGAGAAAGCAAAATCTTTGATATGCAGGTTCAGTACCCGATCGACGGTGTTTTCAATCACCTGTTCTGGCAGTTCCAGCGCGGCCACGCAGTTGGCCGGGTCAAGACATACCCCGAGAGACGGAGAATCGAAACGGTTGATCACCGACATCATGTCTGCGCTGCGTACCTGTTCGTAGGTTTCCAGACAGAGCTTGACCTGCTGCTGCTCAAATTTTGGCAGCACGGTTTCGATCATTGCGCCCGCTTCGGCCAGCGTCGGTCGGGACGTCGCGCTGTTGAACATCGACCGCAACACGGTGACCTCAAGCGCATCGGCCAGTTCGAGGTAACGCTGCAGATGCCCGGCTTCCAGACCCCGCGTGCCCAGCTCAAGCGCCATGCCCAGCCGATCGGCCTGCTGACGCAGCGCCTGAAGCTGCGCCGCGCTCCAGCTTTCAATCTGCGGATAGTCGCAAATCTGGAACAGTGACACGCCCATTTCCGCGGTGTGCTGCAGGACCTGTTGCAGGGTCATCGGTGCCGGGACTTTTTCTGACATCCGCCAGAAATAGGCGTAGGTGCTTAAGCCTGTTGCCATGCTGCCTCCTGAGATGTAGCCAGTTCGGCGGCTTCATCAATAATTGACGCCAGTGCCGCCGGCTGATGGGCAAAGCGTCCAAGGAACAAACCGTCAACGTGGTGACCCAGACGGCGCAATAAGCCCGGCCCCGCGCTGCCGCCATAAATCACGCTGAAGGTGAATTCCCCCAGCCCGCTGAACGCACGCAGGCCTTGGCAGACCTCAGCGATAAAATCGTCGGGCGCGGAGGTGGCCGCGCCAATCGCCCACTGCGGTTCATAGGCCAGAACGATGTGGCCGGAAAGCTGTTGCTGGCGGGCCGCCAGCAGATAGGCGTCCAGCTGCTGACGACAAACGGCTATCGCCTCCTGACTTGCGCCCTGTTCTGGCTCCCCCAGACAGAGCACCGGCGTCAGGCCATTGCGCAGCGAAGCGGCCAGCTTGGCGGCAATCAGCCCGTCGTCTTCGGCAAAGTAGCGACGGCGCTCGGCATGACCGATTTCGGCGAAGCCACAGCCCATTTCTGCCAGCATCGCGCCGCTGACTTCACCGGTCCAGGCACCGTTATCTTCCTGACACAGATCCTGCGCACCGACCACCACATTGCTGCCGGCAAATGCCGCAAGCACCGGCGGCAACGCGGGAAATGCCGGCAGGACAAACAGCGCCACCTCACCACTGATTATTGCCGGATGGTTGCGGGCAATGGCCGCGACCGCCTGACTCCATGCCAGCGTCTGCTGATAGCTGAAATACATCTTCAGGCTAACGCCCAGCGTTATACGCGGCTGTGTCATCAGTGCACTCCCTGCAGACGGGCTTCGGTCTGCGCGGTCAGCTGTTGATGAATTCTGTTAACGATCAGCGCCAGTGAGACGGCACCGGCATCCGGTGTGCCGACGCTTTTTTCGGCCAGCGGACGGGCGCGGCCCATTTTCGGCACCATCTGCCGGGTGGCTTCGGCACTCAGGGTTGCCTGCTTCGCGGCGGCGGCCCAGGCATCATTCAGCGAATCACCGGCCTCAACGCGGGCGCTCAGCGTTTCGCTGAACGGCACCAGCACATCGACCAGGGTTTTATCGCCGACCTTCGCCTTACCAAAGTGCATGATGCCCTCTTTGGCATGCTGCACGCCCAGCGCCACGCGTTGCGCATTCGGCGACTCAGCGTCACCCAGCGCGGAGCCAATGGCGGTTAACGCCACGCCCCACAACGCGCCGGAGGTGCCACCGGCTTTATCCGCCCAGGCATCGGCCGCGCGGCAAAGCAGGGTGCCGGCGCCCGCGTGACGCTGGTGCATGTCGACCGCTTTTTCCACCGCCCCGGTCACGCCGCGCGCCATGCCAATGCCGTGGTCGCCGTCACCGGCCACCGCATCAATGCGGCCTAACTCTTCTTCATGCTGATAGATAACCTCGGCCATTGCCTTCACCACCGCCAGCACGCAGCTCGCGGACTGTTGTGAGGCTTTCGATGCGTTCGGCACCTCATCCACTTCCGGCAACACCAGCTCGGCTGCACTCAGCGGTTCAGCCATCAACACGCTACCTTTGCGGAAAGCCGGGGCATTGGCCGGCGCGCGCCAGAAGGTTTCCAGCTCGTCATCCAGCCACACCAGGGTTAATGACGCGCCGGCCATATTGAAGCTGGTGACAAACTCACCCACCTCGGGTTCAACCACTTCCAGTCCGGCGTCCTGCAACAGCTGGGCAACGCGACGATAGACCACAAACAGCTCTTCATATTTCACCGAGCCGAGGCCGTTAAGGATCGCCGCCACGCGTTGACCGCGCGGTTCGCCAATCTCCTGTGGACACTCTTTCAGCAGGTGCTCAACAAACAGCTCCGCCAGCGCATCGGCCGGAGGAATCGCACATTCGCTGATGCCCGGTTCGCCGTGGATGCCCATGCCAAGTGCCATGGTGCCGTGCGCCACTTCGAACAGCGGCTGGCTGGCGCCGGGCAGCGTACAGCCGGAGAAGGCCACGCCGAGGGAACGGGTGCGGTGATTGGCATGGCGCGCCAGTCGGGTGACCTCGGCCAGCGAGTAACCCGCTTCAGCCGCGGCGGCAGCGGCTTTAAATACCGCTAAATCGCCGGCGACGCCGCGCCGCTTTTCCTGCTCGGAGAGCGACGCGCTGGAAATATCGTCGGTCACCGCCAGCAGCTCACAGGGAATGCCTTCGGATTTTAGACGCTCGCAGGCCTGGCCGAAGTGCAGCACATCGCCAGCATAATTGCCGAACGCCAGCAACACACCGCCGCCATTGTCGGCCGCGCGGGCCACGTTATAAATCTGCTGGGCGGAAGGCGAGGCAAACAGGTTACCCATCGCCGCCCCGTGCGCCATCCCCTGCCCGACCAGGCCTGAGAATGCCGGGTAGTGCCCGGAGCCGCCGCCGATAACAATCGCCACGCAGCCCGGTTTGCTGCGCGTACTGCGCACCACGCCGCCCGCCACCTGACGCACTTTGTCCGCATTGGCCGCCACAAATCCTTCGATCAGTTCATTGGCAAAAGCAGAAGGTTGGTTAAACAGATAGGTCATTGTGAAGGCTCCTGTGAAAGACGGGCGGACTGCATTCCTGAACGTTTGGCGTTGAGCAGCAGCATCAACACGGCGGAGAGCAACATAAAGCCGCCGACCACCATCATTGATACGGTGTAGCTGCCGGTGGCGTCTTTGAGCATCCCGGTCAGATAGCCCGCCGAGAATCCGGCCACGTTGCCCAGCGTATTAATCAGGGCAATCGCCGCGGCGGCTGAAGCGCCGGTCAGGAACTGCGTAGGTAAAGTCCAGAAGTTAGGTAAGGCAGCAAAGATTGAGCTGGCAGTGATGGAAATCACCAGAATGGTCGCCATCGGCGAGTCCATATACAGCGCGAGCGGCACGCTGATGGCACCGGTCAGGGCCGGCAGCGCGATATGCCAGGTTTTGCAGCCACGACGTGACGCATCCCGCGACCAGAAGAACATCACCACCGCCGCAAAGATGTACGGCACGCCGGTAATCAGCCCTTTCTCAATCACGTTAAACGAGGTGCCGAACTGCTGCTGGAAGCCAGAGATAATGGTTGGCAGGAAGAAGGCCAGCGCATACAGGCCATAGATAAAGCCGAAGTAGATCAGGCACAGCATCCAGACGCGGCCATTAAACAGCACGCTGCGCAGGCCCGGATGGGCGTTGCCCTGCTTCTGATCACGCTCTTTTTCCAGCTCGCTGCTCAGCCACGCTTTCTCTTCCGCATTAAGCCACTTCGCCTGACGCGGCGAGTCGGCCAGATAGAACCAGGTGACGATACCGATGACGATGGCTGGAATTGACACGCCCAGGAACATCACCCGCCAGCCGGATAAGCCAAACAGACCATGCTGTTCAATCAATGCGGCGGCCAGCGGCGCGCCAAATACCACCGTCAGCGGCTGGGCCAGATAGAACAGCGACAGCACCTTGCTGCGATGTCGCGCCGGTACCCACATGCTCAGAAACAGAATGGCGCCGGGGAAGAAGCCGGCTTCCGCCACGCCCAGCAGCATCCGCAAGGTGTACAGGCCTTCGACGCTGCTTACCCAGGTAAACAGTAATGAGACGATGCCCCAGCTGACCATGATCCTCGCCAGCCACTTGCGTGCGCCGAAGCGATGCAGCGCCAGATTGCTTGGCACCTCCAGCAGGATATAGCCGATAAAGAAGATGCCCGAAGCGAGGCCGAACTGCGCGGCGTGCAGCCCCAGATCCTCACTCATGCCGTTCGGCCCGGCGAAAGAGATCGCTGTGCGGTCAAGGAAGTTAATGAAAAACATCAGTGCCACAAAGGGCACCAGCCGCAGTGAGACTTTGCGGATAGCCGATTTTTCGACGGCCGATTGCAGTTGAGTTGTCATGCCCCTACCCCTTTTGCGACCGGCAAACAGGAAGTAACGGCTAACGAGATGTAGGGCGATGAACCTGGTTGAAAGTGAATTTGACGCATGGTTTGAGTCCTCAGTGGGTCTTCTTGTGCATTGCATCAATGCGTGAACATATGAACACTACCTGTATCAATGCTCATTGCCCACGGGACAACCTCAAAAGTGTGAGCGACCTCAAAACCTTTCATTTTTCCGACTTCAGCCCAATTAAAGCGCAATAAAGCGATGCCCGTCACCATACCGCAAGCAATAAACCCTCATTCAAAAAAAACAAAAGAACACCTATTGAACATATGAGCATTTTTATGCGAGGGTAATAACAGATCGCCGTCGACCGGTTTTCCTGACGTCAGGATGCCCAGCGGCCCCCTTACCTGTGGAGTAACCTATGTCTTCTATTGCAATTGGTGCTGATGATGCGGCGCTGGAATTAAAAAACCTGATTAAACAGTATCTTCAGACGCTGAATCTGGATGTCAGCGATTACAGTAACGATGCGCAGACCGATAAACCGATCTATCCGGACATCGCCTGGACGCTGGCCAATGCTATAAAAGACGGCAAGCATGAACGTGGGATTTTGATTTGCGGCACCGGCATTGGCATGGCGATCGTCGCCAACAAGGTGCCGGGCATTCGTGCGGCGCAGTGCCACGATACCTATTCCGCCGAACGCGCCCGTAAAAGTAACAATGCTCAGGTGATGACGCTGGGTGCGCGGGTGATCGGTCCTGAACTGGCACGTTCGATTGTATCCAGCTGGTTGAATTCGGAATTTGAGGGCGGCGGTTCGTCGGAGAAGGTCGATAAAATCAGCTATTACGAGCAGCACGCCGGCGCGAAATAAGCCTGCCGTTGGCGCGTAAGCGTGCGCGCCATCACGTAATCCCAGGGAAGTGCTACACTGAAAAGTGCGGCATTTTTTTCGTCCGCGCGGCCTGACCATTGGGCGAACCCATTGCAACAATCAGAGAAAACGCATTTCTATTACAGGACGTCTGATGCAATGTTTGGCCTGAGAACAGAAAACCCTGTCGGACAGACCGGCTGTTAGCCACTGAAAATTCCCCCTTATGAGAAGATTCAAGGCTGGATAGTTGGCCTTCAGCCCACGTTGTCCGCAAGGGTCGTAAACGTATGCAGATTGCACATCAAGGAGCCAAGAGATGAACCAGCTAGACGCACTGAAACAATACACCACCGTGGTGGCTGACAGTGGCGATATCGAATCCATCCGCAATTATCACCCGGAAGATGCCACCACCAACCCGTCTCTGATCCTGAAAGCCTCCAGCCTCGATTCTTACAAACACCTGATTACCGACGCTATCGACTACGCCAAAAAACAGGGCGGCAGCAAAGAGACTCAGATCATCAATGCCAGCGACAAGGTCGCGGTTAACCTCGGTATGGAAATTCTGAAAAGCGTTCCGGGACGCGTTTCGACCGAAGTGGATGCACGCCTGTCGTTTGATCGCGGCATGTGTGTCACCAAGGCTGAGAAGCTGGTCAGAATGTACGAAGATCACGGCATTGACCGTTCACGTATTCTGATCAAACTGGCGTCCACCTGGGAAGGTATCCGCGCGGCGGAAGAACTGGAAAAGAACGGTATCAACTGTAACCTGACGCTGCTGTTCTCCTTTGCCCAGGCGCGTGCCTGTGCCGAAGCGGGCGTATTCCTGATTTCACCGTTTGTGGGCCGTATCTTTGACTGGTACAACAGCCGTAAACCGCTCGACCCATATATCGTCGATGAAGATCCGGGCGTGGTTTCCGTACGCAACATCTATGAATACTACAAACAGCATCGCTATAACACGGTGATCATGGGTGCCAGCTTCCGTAAAGTTGAGCAGGTTCTGGCGCTGGCGGGCTGCGATCGCCTGACTCTCTCGCCTAACCTGCTGGAAGAACTGCAGGCCAGCGATGCGCCGGTTGAGCGCAAGCTGAAGCCGTCGACCGAAGCCTTTAACCAGCCGACGCCGCTGACTGAAGCCCAGTTCCGTTGGGAGCACAATCAGGATGCTATGGCAAATGACAAGCTGGCCGAAGGTATCCGTCAGTTCGCCGTTGACCAGCAGAAGCTGGAAGACGTGCTGTCCGCTATGCTGTAAACCCACTCAATAACCAGGGAGAAAAACATGTCTTCACGTAGAGAACTGGCTAATGCCATCCGTGCATTGAGTATGGATGCGGTGCAGAAAGCCAATTCCGGTCACCCAGGTGCCCCTATGGGCATGGCAGATATTGCAGAAGTGTTGTGGCGCGAGTTTATGCATCACAACCCGACCAACCCACTGTGGGCCGATCGCGACCGTTTTATCCTGTCTAACGGCCACGGTTCAATGCTGCTGTATAGCCTGTTGCACCTCACCGGCTACGATTTGCCGATTGAAGAGCTGAAAAACTTCCGTCAGCTGCACTCTAAAACGCCAGGTCACCCGGAATACGGTTATACGCCAGGCGTCGAAACCACCACCGGGCCATTGGGTCAGGGTCTGGCCAATGCGGTCGGTATGGCGATTGCAGAACGTACGCTGGGCGCGCAGTTTAACCGTCCGGGTCACGATATCGTCGATCACAACACTTACGTCTTCATGGGCGATGGCTGCCTGATGGAAGGGATTTCCCATGAGGTCTCTTCTCTGGCCGGTACGCTGGGTCTGGGTAAACTGATCGGTTTCTATGACCACAACGGCATCTCGATTGATGGCGAAGTGGAAGGCTGGTTCAGCGATGATACCGCCAAGCGATTTGAAGCCTACAACTGGCATGTGATCCATGAAATTGATGGTCACGATGCCGATGCCATCAAAAACGCCATCAAAGAAGCGCAAAGCGTTACCGATAAGCCTTCACTGATTATCTGCAGAACGGTGATTGGTTTTGGTTCGCCGAACAAAGGCGGCAAGGAAGAAGCGCACGGTGCCGCACTGGGCGCTGAAGAAGTGGCGCTGACCCGTAAGCAGCTCGGCTGGAACTACCCTGCCTTTGAAATCCCGAAAGACATCTATGCCCAGTGGGATGGCAAAGAAGCCGGTGCGAAATACGAGAAGTCGTGGAACGAGAAGTTTGCTGCCTATCAAGCTGCACATCCGGAACTGGCCAAAGAGTTTTCTCGCCGCATGGCCGGCGATCTGCCGGACGTCTGGGAGCAGGAAACGCAGAAGTTCATTACTGAACTGCAGGCTAACCCGCAGAAAATTGCCAGCCGTAAGGCGTCACAAAATACGCTGGAAGCTTACGGTAAGCTGCTGCCGGAATACCTCGGCGGCTCCGCTGACCTGGCGCCAAGTAACCTGACCATCTGGTCTGGCTCGAAGTCGATCAAAGAAGACCATGCCGGTAACTATATTCACTACGGCGTGCGCGAATTTGGTATGACCGCCATTGCCAACGGTCTGGCACTGCACGGTGGCTTTATCCCGTACACCGCGACCTTCCTGATGTTTGTGGAATATGCCCGTAACGCCGTGCGTATGGCCGCGCTGATGAAAGCCCGTCAGATTATGGTCTATACCCATGACTCGATTGGTCTGGGCGAAGATGGTCCGACGCACCAGCCGGTTGAGCAGCTTGCCAGCCTGCGCGTCACGCCAAATATGAGCGTCTGGCGTCCGTGTGACCAGGTTGAGACCGCCGTGGCGTGGAAACATGCCGTTGAGCGCCATCATGGGCCAACCGCGCTGATCCTGTCACGTCAGAATCTGTTGCAGCCTGAGCGTAGTAAAGAGCAGGTCGACAACATCTCTCGTGGTGCTTACGTGCTGAAAGATTGCGAAGGCACGCCGGAAGTGATCCTGATTGCCACCGGTTCAGAAGTGGAAATCACGCTGGGCGCAGCGGCGAAACTGACCGCGAGCGGCCATAAAGTGCGTGTGGTATCGATGCCGTCTACCGAGCTGTTTGATAAGCAGGAAGTGGGTTACCGTGAATCGGTGCTGCCATCTAACGTCACCGCGCGTGTTGCCGTGGAAGCGGGCATTGCAGATTACTGGTTCAAATACGTTGGCCTGAACGGTGCTATCGTCGGCATGACCACCTTTGGTGAGTCAGCGCCTGCCGATAAGCTGTTTAATGAGTTTGGCTTCACGGTTGAGAATATCGTCAGCCATGCTGAAGCGCTGCTGAAACCTCACTGAGGTGACTGACCGTCACGATCGCTGACTGAAGGCGATCGCTGATGGAAAACAAAAAGCCCGGCAATCTGATTGCCGGGCTTTTTTTATGTGGTGAGAGGCGATTCCGGCGTCGTATCACCGGGCTTCGCGCGGGGAGGTTAAGGCGTCATTTCCACATTACCGGTCGGCGTCACCGGCAAGGTTTTGCTGGTCCACAGCGTTGGCCAGTCATCGCTGCCGTGCCATGCGTCGCAGGTGCCCTCTTGCGCAAACTCGGCCAGCACAAACTGGCGTCCATTGAACTGCCAGCGTGACGCGGTGCCACAATCTCCCAGCCCGCGATCCTTACTGAAGGTCAGCAGCTCGCCCGAGTTGGCATCGTATTCGGCGTTAATCAATTCCAGCTGCTTATCACCGTGGCCAGGCGGCACAAACGGCAAGGTCAGCGTAATGCCTTTGGCAATATAGGGTTCACTGCGGCTGACTTCAAAGGCCAGATCGATGACGTTGTACGCTCCCATCTCACAACTCACCAGCAGCAGCGCTTTCTGATCGGATAACGGGGCGACGCTGACTTCACGGCGTTGCGGATCCAGCGAGCATTCATCGGTATTGATCCGCCAGGTCCCAAAATCAATCAGACCGGTGGTTTCTTCGCGCGTCAGCGGTAAAGGCGGACGTGGCGGCGGGATGATTTCGGGCATGGCCGGCTCAGGTGGCACATCCATCGCCACCCGGTCGCCCCGCTTAATCCATGCGCTCATGCCATTAACCCGGCCCTGCACGTCGTCCATCAGCAGCAGCGCCGCCTTCAGGCCGTGCAGAGAAATGGTGGCATTGGGTCGGTACAACAGTTGGATGTTATCCGCGTCCATTACCTGAGCCAGAAACTCATCGATGGAGATGTTATGCGCGGTGGTCAGATGATGGGGTTCCACTTCCCAGTGCTTCAGGTCGGGCTTGAGCCGCTGCCCGTCCAGCAGCAGGTTATCCTTCAAGTCCGCGCCCTTCATCTCGCCGGTATAGCGGTTGCCATAATCAATGCGCAGCAGCGGACGGTCATTAATACCGGCATTACGGCTGAGGGTCATGACCAGGCCATTATCGCCGGGGAAATTACGTACCACACAACTATTAAGGTTATTGCAGGTAATCTGCCAGTCGGAAAAGACTTTTTGCAGCGGCTCGGCATGTAGCGAAGCAGCAAACAGCAGCAGCGAAGCAAAAGGTAATTTCATCCAGTAAGGCATTGAAAGCGAGTATCCCAGGGTGACGTAATGGCTACGGAAACGTGCGGATAAGAGCAAAAATCGATACTGCTATGATGACGTCTGCAGGCATTCAGCTCAATCGGATTTTTCGGACAGTGTTAGAAAAACGTTAAATCAGTCAAATCCACACTTTCGGTCAAAAGCGGTCATGTTATTCTGATTTGGCATTCAGCAATTAACAGGCTGTTTCACCGCAGCTAACGCCTTAAATAGCGAAATAATGTGATGCACTTCAAGTTATTGTCAGCAATGCATTGCAGAATCAACATGTTAGCATTGAGGTTTTCGCACTATTAATTTCACTTAGCGAAAATTAATATCAGGGGAAAGGCTTATTTAATTGGAATTAATAAGTTCCCCTTTCCACATTCACAGAATCCAGTTTGAGAAAGATAACGTTTCATAAAGGACGCAGCAAAATGCGGGAGTTCCTTTTGCCGGTATTTTCCCTCACCAGATACAAAACATTTTAATTACAGCAGGGTTGAAAGATAAAGAATTACAATCGGTCTTTAGCAGGCCGGTCAGAGAGGGTTACAGTTTCAACCAGCCTTCCAGCAGGGCGTGCTGGAATAGCATTACCGTTTTACCGTCTTTAATGCGCCCCTCTTTGACCATCGCCCAGGCCCTGGGGAAAGGAATTTCCAGCACATCGATATCTTCATCCTCCACGCCGCCGCCCGCATTGGCGCGCAGGGAATCATTGTATTCTGCGGCGAAGAAGTGGATCAGTTCAGTGACGCCGCCCGGCGACATATACATTTCGTACAGCTTCTCAACGTGGCCGACCTCGTAGCCGGTCTCCTCAATCGCTTCCTTACGGATGCAGTCTTCCGGCGAATCATCGTCCAGCAACCCGGCGCAGGTTTCAATCAACATGCCGGTTTCATTGCCGTTAACAAAGGTCGCAATACGGAACTGGCGGGTGAGGATCACGCTGTTTTTTTCGCGGTTATACAGCAGGATGGTCGCGCCGTTGCCGCGGTCATAAACCTCGCGCTTGTGGCGGATAGTGGAGCCATCGTTGGCGGTAAGATCGTAGGTAAAGTTACGCAAAACGAACCAGTTTTCTGACAGGATTTTATTCTTAATCACTTCGATTTTGGCTGACATACAGGCTCCGTTGCGTTTTTAAGGAGCCTGTCATCATAAGGCCAGGCTTAGCGGAAAACTATCCTAATTCGGGCTTTGTTGCGGGCCGCTCCAGCGGGCGATCGCCAGCGCGATGGCGGTGGTGCAGGCAATCAGGTCAGCCACCGGAACGTGTTCGTTGGGCTGATGGCATAACGCCGGGTCGCCGGGGCCAAAGTTGACCGTCGGGGTGCCGAATAATCCCGGCAGGCCAATATCACTGTGCGCACCAAAGCCGACCAGCGCCGGTGGCATCGCCGCTTCGGTGACCGCGGACTGGAAGGTGGTGACGAAAGGATGGTCGGCGGGCACTTCCGCGCAGTCGGCATCGAGGATCCATTCAATGCGCGCCGGATGCTGCTGCAAATAAGGATCGACCGCGCAGACGCGCGCCAGATAGTCTTCCAGCTCGGCCTTAACGTGGCCGCCCAGACCAAATTGATCCTTTTCCGCCGGCAGATACTGCACGTCAATAATGATTTCGGCCCGACCGGCGATCGACGCCGGATGCTCACCGGCTTTCAACTGCGTGACGATGATCTGATTCGGTAGATCCATCAACGGATGATTTTTGCGTGGGTCGGTCTGCCAGCGTCGGTTCAGGATATCTATCGCATCCAGCATTTGCCGGCACAGCATAATGGCGTCGACCGGCCCGCTGCTATTCCAGGCGTTCGGCGTCAGCTCCGCATGGCCGCCAATGCCTTCCAGCACAATTTTGCCCCACAGCACGCCATGGCAAATGGGCGCGATGCGGTTGGCGGTGGGTTCGGTCATGATCCCGGCATCGGCTTTAAAGCCGCGATCGACCATCGCCAGTGAGCCCATGCCCCCAATTTCTTCGTCCACCACGGTGGTGAACACCACGTCGCCGGCCAGCGGAATGTTCAATTCTTTGAGGAACGTCAGCGCCATCAACATGCAGCTGACGCCGCCTTTCATATCTACCGAGCCACGTCCATACACCGCACCGTCTTTCACCACCGGGGTAAAAGGATCGGTGTGCCAGTGCTCCGCCGCACCCGGCGGCACCACGTCGACATGGCCGTTAAGCATGATTGAGCGCCCGCCGCCGCTGCCCGCCAGAATGCCTCCGAGATTCGGTCGGCCTTCAAAGGTGCGGCCTTTATTGGCGCCCGGTCTGCCCTGATATTTGGCATACAGCGCCGGGCCATCGGGATCCCACAAATCGGTGGTCATGCCTAATGCCTGCAGCCGTTGCTGAAGGTAAAGCTGGCAGTCACGCTCGCCTGGTCCGGCTTCACGCGGATCGACTTTCACGATCGATGGGAAGGCGATCAGATCGCAAAGCGTCTGCACCAGACGATCGGTGTTGGCCTCAACGTGACGCGCAATCTGCTGTGCTAAAGTCATGAATTATCTCCGGTAAGATGAGAAGCGGTCGGCCAGCAGTACGGCGATCAGTAACAACCCGACTACGCCCACTTGCCAGACCGTGTTGATGCCAAACTGCAACAGGCTGGTTTTGATCGCCACCAGCAACAGAGTGGCGGCAAACACGCCCACGACGCCGCCCCGGCCACCAAAGATCGCCATGCCTCCCAGCAGCGCGGCGGTCAGCGATTCCAGCTCCAGATTCACGCCCACATTGGGGCGTCCGCTGCCCAGCCAGGCGAGAGTGATAAATCCGGCGCAGCCCGCCAGCGCACCGCAAATGCCGTAGACCAGCATGCGCAGGCGATCGACAGGAATGCCCACCAGCCTGGCCGAACGTTCATTAAATCCCATGGCGTAGATCCATCGCCCCCAGCTGGTAAAGCGCAGGATTGCCCAGGCGATAACAAACGCGGGGATCACACAACAGAGGAACGGCAGCGGAAACGCCGCCAGCACGCCGCGTCCCCACGGCAGGATTTCGCGTGGCACGCCGGATTGGGCGGCCCCGCCGGTCAGCGCCAGTGCCAGACCCGAATAAGCGTAAAACGTGCCCAGCGTGACGATCAGCGGCCAGATAGTCAGCTTCGCCACCAGATAGCCGTTGAACAGGCCAAGCAGGAAACCACAGAGCAGGCAAATGACCGGCAGCAGCACCGGCGGTAAACCGGCGTGCAGCGCCATCATGCCCGCCACTGCCGAGAGCGAAACGTTGCCGCCGACCGACAAATCTATCCCGGCGCCGCCAGCCAGCACCACCAGCGCCTGGCCCAATGCCACCAGTGCCAGCACGGTGGCAAATTGCAGGATGGTGGTCAGGGTGATCGGATCCAGCATGCCGGGTTGCAGAGTCAACACCGTCCCCAACAACAGACACCACAACAGCACCAGCAGGGAGGTCACCAGATGCGCGCGCAAAAATTTCATGCCCTTCCCCGCTTCAGTCCGTTCAGGTTTATGCGTCCGCTAATCACTTCCGCACTTAATACCAGCAATAACAACACGCCCGTCACCACCGTCTGCCACAGCGAAGGCACGCCCACCAGCAGCAGGCCGTTTTGCAAAATTCGCAGCAGCAGAACGCCTAAAACGGTGCCCAACAGACTGCACTGCCCGCCGGTGATGCGGGTTCCGCCCAGCACCACCGCCGCAATCGCCTCCAGCGCCAGCGTGCTGCCGACGGTCATCTCCACGTTACGGTAGGTGGCGACATAAAAGGTGGCCGCCAGCCCGCACAACAGGCCGCTCAGCATAAAGGTGATAAAGCGCACCCGGGTGACCGGTACGCCGGACAGGCGCGCTTTCTCTTCCGAATGGCCAATCGCCAGCAGATGCGGGCCATAGGCGGTGCGCCGTAACGCCAGCCAGACCAGCAGATAAGCCAGCGCAATCAGCCATGCCATCAGTGGCATGCCAAGTAACCGGCCATCCACCCACCGCGTCAGCCCATCGGGCAGGCCCGACAACCACTGACCGCCGAGTAAGGCAAAAATGGCGGTGCGGTAGATGCCGTACAATCCCAACGTGCCGACGATTGCCGGGATGCGCCCCAGCACCACTACCACTGCGGTAAAGGCACCGACCAGGATACCAATCACCGGCCCGGCAATTGCGGCAGCAAACAGCGCATTCGCCCCCAGTAACTGCCCGACGCCCCAGGCTGCCAGCCCCATCACCACGCCGACAGAAACATCCACGCCGCCCATCGCCAGAATCAACGTCATCCCCAGCCCAATCAGCAGCAGCTCAACGCTGTTACGCAATACCGTGCCCAGATTGTCCGCGGTGGCAAACCAGGGCGAGGTTAGCGAGAAGATCGCACAGGCCAGCAGGCAGACGATGGCAAGGGTGATTTCACGCGCCGACCAGCGCCACAGGGTTCCTTTAAGTTGCATGCTCATCAGAAGTGATACTGATCGACGTTATCTTTGGTGAACACCGCAGGAGCACCCAGCAGCAGAATGCCGGTTTTGCTGTCATAGCTGACCGGAGCGGCAAAGCCCGGCACGCTGTTTTCCGCCGCAAATTTTTTGCCGTCGATCAGCGTTTTGCCAGCCCAGACGGTCAGGTAGCCCAGCTTCTCCGGGTCCCACAGCACGCTGTAACCAAAGGCGCCGCTCTTCAGATAGGCGCGCGCGGTGTTCGGGCTGCAGTAGCCTGCCCCCATCACCTTGCCGATTTTCCCGGCGGTTTCGATGGCCTGCGCCACGCCAGGACAGGTGGTGGACGCGACGGCAATAATGCCTTTCAGGTCAGGATTGGAAGACATCAAATCGGTAGCGATTTGTGCCGCGCGGCTGGCGGTGCCCCCGGCAAACTGCGGTGCCAGTAAGGTGACGTTCGGGTATTTCGCTTTCACCCTCGCCTGCATAAATCCGATCCAGGCGTTGAGATTTGATGCGGTCGCTTCGCCAGAGACGATGCCAATATTGCCGCGATCGCCCACCCGTTTGACCATCTCATCAATGATGCTTTCGCCTAGTCCCTGATCCGTGGCCTGGGCAACATAGACCGCACGGCCGCTGTCCGGTGCATCGCTGTCGCTGGTGTACAGCGAGATGCCGCGTGATTTGGCCTGCTCAACCACCGGGGCAAGACTGGACGCATCCAGCACGCTGACCGAGATGGCCTTCACCCCCTGGGCAATCAGGTTCTGCACGATTTGCAGCTGATCCATCGGGTTGGTGTCCACCGGGCCGGAATAGATAAAATCGACGCCCAGTTCCTTCGCCGCACGGTTGCCACCGTCCTGCATCGCCTGGAAGTACGGAATACCCACAATCTGCGGCACAAAGGCCACTTTCGGCTTGTCGGCAGCGCTGACCAACTGGCTGGCAAGGTAAACAGATGACGCAAGCAGTGTAAGAGTGACGCGTTTCAACATAGTTAAATTCCACCCAGAGAAAGGAACGATTGGTTAGTCACGGAGTTGTTCAATGGCGCGCGCATCGGGATGCGCGCCGGTGATCAGCGAGACGATCTCATCCGGCGAGGTCTCTTCCCGTCGCCGTTCAGCAATTTTGCGGCCACGGCGGAAGACCACCATGCGATCGGCCACTTCAAACACGTCGCTGATGTTATGGCTTATCAGCACCACGCCACAGTTACGCTCGGCCAGCCGCCGCGTCAGTGAAAGCACCTTGCGGGTTTCGGCAACCGCCAGCGCGGCGGTCGGTTCGTCCATGATCACCAGCTGGGCATTGAGGTTTAACGCGCGACAGATCGCCACCGCCTGCCGTTGACCGCCGGACAGGCTGCCTACGGGCGCCTCCGCATCGGAGATATGCGCATCCAGTTCGGCCAGCAGCTGCTGCACCCGTTCACGCATCGCCTGCATACGTAAAAACGGAATGCCCAGCACCGGACGTTTTAACTCGCGTCCCAGAAAGACGTTTTCGGCGATCGACAGGTTTTCCGCCAGCGCCAGCTCCTGATAAATGGTGGCGATGCCGCAGTCGGACGCCTCTTTCGGCGAGGAGAAACGCACGCTTTTACCGGAAACCACCAGCTCGCCTTCCGTGGCGCTATAGGCACCGGAGAGGACTTTAGTGAAGGTCGACTTACCGGCACCGTTATCCCCCAACAACGCCAGCACCTCTCCGCGGTGAATTTCAAGGTTGACGCCGTTCAGCGCGGTCAACGCGCCAAAGCGCTTGGTAATGTTGGTTGCTTTAACCAGAACTTCACCCATAACGGTTTCCCTGATGCTGACAATAATTGAGTAAACCGGTTTACCCTTTTTAAACACGCTGGGCTTACGGTTGTGGTCTGCTGGAGAATTAATAAGCAGTTCGCGTGCCAGTTCAGAGGGGTTGTGACAGATATAAAAGCCAGGCGACTGAAAACCCTGGACTAATTTGTGAATGGTCTGGTAAACCGGTTAACGGCCTGGGCAGGGGATTTTTCTGAGTGAAATCAATGATGCAACATCATTGTGCATTATTGCGCCAGTGTGAGGCACGGACATTAAAAAGGCGACCTGTCAAAGGTCGCCTTTTTCTGCACAGCGTCGGATTACTTCGCTGAGGTTTCTTTTACCGGTGCATGCTCGGTTTGCGCCACCGCATGTACGCGCTTGCGAACGCCAAACCAGCCGAGGATCAGGATCAACGCAATCAGCGGCACGGCGGCAATGGTGTAAGTCCCGTTAGGGTAATCAAACGCCATCAGCACCAGCACGCTGGCCAGGAACACCAGCGTCAGCCATGAGGTAAACGGTGCCCACGGCATTTTGAAGCTGACGTCTTCCGCTTTCCCTTCTTTAATCGCTTTACGCAGACGCATCTGGCAAACCACGATAAAGCCCCAGGAAGAGATGATGCCCAGTGATGCGATGTTCAGCACGATCTCAAACACGCGCGATGGCACGATATAGTTGAGGTAAACCCCAATAATATAGACGCCAATCGTCACCAGGATGCCCATATAAGGCACCTG
>LIDZ01009413.1_pt23 | contig 18426 bp, 15 predicted proteins | sample 644651 | NCBI WGS metagenome assembly LIDZ01 (sample SAMN03856242, study PRJNA289617) | food metagenome | isolation source: wine grapes on drying loft during traditional withering process | host: Vitis vinifera cv. Corvina | place: Italy: Gargagnago di S. Ambrogio di Valpolicella | collected 2014-01 | reverse complement strand
CCACCGTCTCATGTTTCAGAGAATTACGTTTAGCCGGTCGAGCACTCGGCTCGACCGGCGAACTGGTGGTATCGGGTGGAAAGAGAATTGGCTGCACATAATACCCGATCAAAACAACGATGAAGATACTCAGGAAGCCTAAGACTCTTTTCACGACGCTACCCTCCTATTTTTCTGTTACTTCTATTAATAAGTCACCAGAAGAAATGCCTTCGCCTTCTTCTACATAAATATGCTCAACGACGCCATCAAAGCGGGCATCAATCGAGGTTTCCATCTTCATAGCTTCAGTCACCATTAATGGCTGACCTTTTTCGACAGTGTCGCCTTTTTTCACTAAAACCTTCAAGACCGAACCAGACATAGTTGCGCCGATTTGTTCCCGATTGGTTGGTTCCGCTTTGCGTTTGGCTTGAACTGTGCTCTTAATTGATGTGTCTTTGACGTTGATTTCACGACGTTGACCGTTCAAGTTAAAGAACAAGGTACGATTGCCTTCGATATCCGGTTCACCAATTTCATCAAGGCGAATGATCAAGATCTTGCCTTTTTCAATTTGGACATTGATGGTTTCACCCAGACGCATACCAGCAAAGAAGGTTGGTGTGTCTAACAGCGTTACATCGCCAAATTGAGCGTAAGATTTTTGGTAATCCAAGAATACCTGCGGATACATCAAGTAGCTTAAGACATCGGTTTTACTTGGTTCAAAGCCGATTAATTCCGCTAATTCCGCTTTAACTTCCGCGAAATCAACAGGTTTAGCAAACTTGCCTGGACGTTCCGTCAAAGCTGGACGTCCTTGTAAAATGATCTTTTGCAGTTTTTCCGGGAAACCACCAGTTGGCTGGCCTAAGTCTCCTTGGAAGAAGCTGATCACAGAATCTGGATAGCTTAATTCTTCGCCGCGATCGTAAATGTCTTGTTCCGTTAAGTCATTTTGCACCATGAACAAGGCCATGTCGCCGACAACTTTAGAAGAAGGCGTTACTTTCACGATATCACCAAACATCATGTTAACTGTATGGTAGACTTCTTTAATTTCATCCCAACGATCGCCAAGACCGACAGCTTTCGCTTGCTGCTGCAGGTTGGAGTATTGTCCACCCGGCATTTCGTGTTGATAGACTTCGGTCTGAGCCGCCACAATCCCGTTTTCAAAGCCGCTGTAGTACGGACGAACGTCTTCCCAATAATGGTTCAGCTGACGAACGTTTGCTAACTCAACATCTGGTGTTCTGCCGCCGTTTTGCAGCGCATAGTATAAACTGCTCATACTTGGTTGACTCGTTGCACCACTCATGGCACTCATGGCTACGTCCACAATATCCACGCCAGCTTTAACTGCCGCAGAACAAGTGATAATGCCGTTACCAGCCGTATCATGAGTATGCAAATGAATTGGCAGATCAGTTGTTTCTTTCAACTCACTAATTAAACGATAAGCTGCCTGTGGTTTCAACAAACCAGCCATATCCTTAATCGCAATGATATGAGCTCCAGTTGCTTCTAGTTCTTTAGCCATATCTTTATAGTATTGTACGTTATATTTAGGACGATTGTCATCTAAAATGTCCCCAGTGTAGCAGATCGCCGCTTCGGCAATCTTGCCAGCATCCCGGACAAATTGAATACTTTTTTCCATTTGCGGAATCCAGTTCAAGCTGTCGAAAATACGGAAGACATCAATCCCTTTAAGAGCCGCTTCTTTAATAAACTCTTCCAGCACGTTGTCTGGATAGTTGGAGTAGCCAACCGCATTCGAGCCGCGGAATAACATTTGCAGCAAGGTATTCGGCATCGCTTTGCGCAACAGCTTCAATCGTTTCCAAGGATCTTCGCTTAGGAAACGGTAAGCCACGTCAAAGGTCGCGCCGCCCCACATTTCGCTGGAGAATAATTCCGGCATCGCTTCGCCAGTTGCTTGAGCAATCTTCACGAAATCGTTGGTACGAACTCGGGTTGCCAACAAGCTTTGATGGGCATCACGGAAAGTTGTATCAGTTAATAATACGTTTTCCTGTTTCTTCACCCATTCCGCCACGGCTTCAGGGCCTTTAGTATCCAGCACTTGTTTCGCTGTTTCGATATTTCTTACTTCCAGGCCTTTAGGCATACGAGGTGCTTCGAAGAATTTCTTTTTCTCCTTCTCAATACCAGGGAACCCGTTAATGGTAATTTCAGAAATATAACGCATCGTCTTGTTGCCGCGGTCTCTTACCCGCGGGAACTCGAACAATTCAGGTGTGTTGTCAATGAAAGTTGTTTTAGCATCACCGCTTTGGAACACTGGATGACTGATCACATTGTTCATAAATGAAATGTTGGTTTTCACCCCGCGAATCCGGAATTCCCGCAGACAACGCTGCATTTTTTGGATCGTTTGATCAAAGGTCAAGGCATGGGTACACACTTTTACTAATAATGAGTCAAAGTGAGGCGTAACCACAGCACCCGCATAAGCATTCCCGACGTCCAAACGAACGCCAAATCCACCTGGAGAACGATAAGTATCGATCTTGCCAGTATCCGGCATAAAGCCGTTCAACGGATCTTCAGTAGTAATCCGGCATTGGATCGCAGAACCGTTCATTTTAACTTGGTCTTGGGTTGGCAAGCCGATTTCTTTATGCAAATCCTTGCCTTGCGCAATTAATAATTGCGTGGTCACAATATCGACACCGGTAATCATTTCGGTAATGGTGTGTTCCACTTGGACCCGAGGGTTTACTTCGATGAAATAGAATTCGTCGCCTTCAACCAAAAATTCCACCGTGCCAGCATTTACATAGCCGACATGCTTCATTAATTGAACTGCCGCATTACAAATATCTTCCCGCTGCTTGTCGCTTAGAGAAAGACATGGGGCAACCTCTACTACTTTTTGGTGACGACGCTGCACGGAACAATCCCGTTCAAATAAATGCAGCACGTTGCCATGGCTGTCCCCTAAAATTTGGACTTCAATATGTTTTGGATTGCCAACGTATTTTTCCACGTACACTTCGTCGCTGCCGAATGCTGCTTTGGCCTCGCTTTTTGCACGTTCGTAACCTTCACGGGCTTCTTTTTCATCATGAGCCACCCGCATACCGCGACCCCCGCCGCCTAATGCCGCTTTGATCATGACTGGATAGCCGTGAGACTCGCCAAAAGCCAATACATCATCAATCGATGACACTGGGCCATCGGAACCAGGAATAGAAGAAATACCAGCATCCAACGCCGCTGTTTTCGCTTTGATTTTATCACCAAAAATATCTAGGTGATGCAAAGATGGTCCCACAAAAGTCAGGCCTTCTTCTTGACAGCGGGTAGCGAACTCAAGATTTTCAGATAAAAATCCATATCCCGGATGGATGGCATCTGCCCCAGCTTCTTTAGCCACACGAATAATATCTTCGATGTCTAAATACGCATCAATCGGTTTTTTCCCTTCCCCCACCAAATAGGCTTCGTCCGCTTTAAAGCGATGCACTGAGTAAGTGTCCTCTTGTGCGAAGATTCCGACTGTTTGAATATCTAACTCGCTGCAAGCACGGAAAATTCTTGTTGCGATCTCACCACGATTGGCTACCAAAACTTTTTTCATTAACTTCACTCCTGACTTTTCAAATATTCATATTCTATTGCAAGCTTCGTCCGTTTTTCATCGGCACTGACATTTAAGGCAAATGCGACACCAACAGACAAAACTAATAGGCTGTTCCCACCTTGACTTAAAAACGGGAAGGTAATCCCAGTCAATGGAATCAAACCTAGCAAACCACCAAGATTAATAAAAACCTGTAATAAAAATAGACTTCCGATCCCAATACAAATCAACGAATTGAAAGGTTTCTTCGATCGGATTCCAACTAGAAAGATACGTATAATCATAAAGATCAATAGACCCAAAATGACCAACGCACCAATTAACCCAACCTCTTCTGCCACAATGGCGAAGATAAAGTCGGTATGAGCTTCACTTAAAAAGCCTTTCTTCTCAATACTATTGCCTAGTCCGCGACCGAACCAGCCGCCATTAAACATGGCGTAATAGCCGTTAGCTAACTGATGCCCTTGATTCAATTCATCCATAAAGGGATTCTTAAAGACAGCAAAACGACTGACAATATATTGAAAACGTTGTGGAACGATGTACTGACCAAAATGACTCAAAAACTCAATCGCTATTACACTCAGGCCGACACCCGCACCGCCAATTACAATGGTGTAAAACCAATTGACACCGCTGGCCAGCAGTAAAATCAACGCCAGTAAGGTAATAATCGCAGCGTTCCCCATATCCGGTTGAATCACCACCAGAAATACCATGAGAAAAACTAACAGCATCGGGCGTTTCATATCCGCCCAAAAGTTATCTTGGATCGTTTCCTGGCGCTTGGATAATATGTAAGCCAAATACCAAACCACCATGATCTTCAAATACTCCGCCGGCTGCAGACTAAACCCAAAGAAATCCAGCCAGCCCTTGGCCCCATTAACCTCTTCACCGATAAACGGCGTCAGAATCAATAACAGAAAAATGACCAAAGTAGCAAAAACAATCAATTGCTGGCTTTTTAAGACATCGGTTTTCATTTTATACATTAAGATGATCACGACCAGACTTAGAAGCCAAAAAATCGACTGGTTCTTCACGTAAGAAGTTGGGTCGTAACCTTGGACAATCTGAAGATAAGAGGTAGAACTATAAACAAAAATCAATCCGACAACGGATAGTATTAAATATGGAATCAAAATACTGTAATCTAAAAAGTGACGCTTTTTTATCTTGGACTTCGGCAAGGATTATGCCTCCTTGCTAGTTTCATTAGTTTCTTGACGGTTTTCATACAGCTCTGTGTATAAACGGTTCAACTCTGCTTCTAAATCGCTTAACATCTGTTGGCCTTCTCCTTTTTTAAGAATGCCAATCCGTTCTGCGAAGAATACTTGACGCGAGAAGCCGTACATTTGAGTATCAACAACTTCTTCGAACGCTTTACATTGCGAAATACACAAACTATTGTGTTGATTTTGAATCAGAAGCTTGATGCGCAGGGCATCATCATTCAATATTTTTACGGCAAAATCAGAAGAAATAGGTTCCATTTTGCTTCCCTCCTATCCTTAGTTTCAATATTATAGCACAGAAAAAAAGCAAAAAGGAGAAAAAAAGGAGCATCTAAGCTTTAATTAAATTCTTTGTTCGGTTTTTCCACTTGTACACAGGCAGCCAATATTACAAGCAGATGACAAACCCGAAAAATCCTCGGAAAACTGTTCATTCCGCAATTGGTTCCACCAGCGAATATGAAACAAAACCGATTTGTGAAACATAACAAAAACGGCATTAAAACAGTGATATTTGCTTCAAACCGTTTTACCACTTTGGTCGCGGTTACTCTTATATTGACCTCACAATGGAGAATACAGACTTTCTGCCAGCGCCTCTCTTGTTATTGAAATGTAATGCCCTGTGGTGGCTTGTGATATTTGGGGTTGTGGGAGTTATCAAATAGGAGGTTGGAGTGGTGATTTCATTTGCGATATTTTTATCATTTTACTAGTTTGATTAATATCTACGCAAAAGTAACTACTCTTTTCTAAATCTCCTAAATTTTTCCAAAAAAAAGAACCCCCAACTAAATAGTCAGGAGCTCTCTTCATTATTTAAACTTTACGCTTCAATCGCTTTGTTTTTCTTCGCAGCTTTTTCGCGTTCTGCTTTATTTAAGATTTGCTTACGCAAACGAATGCTTTCTGGTGTAATTTCGCAATATTCATCATCGTTCAAGAATTCTAATGATTCTTCCAATGATAAGGTACGAGGTTTTTTGATTACAGACGTTTGGTCTTTATTGGCTGAACGGACGTTTGTCATTTGTTTTGCTTTCGTGATGTTTACGCCCAGGTCCTTGTCACGGCTGCTTTCGCCGACGATCATACCTTCATAAACTTCAGTACCAGGTGCAACAAAGACTGTACCGCGTTCTTCCACACTCATGATTGAGTAAGTAGTAGCTTTACCATTATCAACAGAAACCAGCACGCCGTTACGACGGCCGCCTAAGTGACCTTGGATTTTTGGCAAGTATTGATCAAATGTGTGGTTCATGATGCCGTAGCCGCGAGTCATTGATAAGAATTCAGTAGTGAATCCGATCAAACCACGAGCTGGAGCTAAGAAGACCAAACGAACTTGACCGTTACCAGAATGGATCATGTCTTGCATTTCTGCTTTACGTTGACCTAAAGCTTCAATTACACTACCCATGTATTCTTCAGGAGTATCGATTTGAACCAATTCAAATGGTTCGCAACGGACGCCTTCAACCATACGTTCAATAACTTCAGGACGAGATACTTGCAATTCATAGCCTTCACGACGCATGTTTTCGATCATGATAGACAAATGCAATTCCCCACGACCAGAAACGATCCAAGCATCTGGAGAGTCAGTCGGTTCAACACGTAAAGAAACATCGGTATGCAATTCAGACATCAAACGTTCTTCAATTTTACGAGAAGTAACATATTTACCTTCGCGACCAGCGAATGGTGAGTTGTTGGTCAAGAAAGTCATTTGCAAAGTAGGTTCGTCAATGTGCAGGATTGGCAACGCATCTTGATGGTCTACAGGTGTAACTGTTTCCCCAACGAAGATATCTTCCATCCCAGACAAGGCAATCAAATCGCCGGCTTTAGCTTCTTGGACTTCCAAACGTTTCAAACCAAAGAAACCGAAGATTTTAGTAACACGGAAATTCTTGATTGTGCCGTCTAATTTAATCAATGACACTTGGTCACCGACTTTGATTTTTCCACGGAAAATACGACCAATCCCGATACGACCAACGTAGTCATTGTAATCCAATAGCGAAACTTGGAATTGCAGTGGATCATCGCTGTTGTCAACCGGTGCAGGAATTTTTTCAATAATGGTGTCAAAAATTGGAACCATAGTATCTTGTTGGTCTGCAGGATCGTCAGACAAGCTAGACGTTCCGTTGATTGCTGAAGTGTAGATTACTGGGAAGTCCAATTGATCGTCATCAGCACCTAATTCGATAAACAATTCTAATACTTCATCAACAACTGCTTCTGGACGTGCAGAAGGTTTGTCAATTTTGTTTACCACTACGATTGGAATCAAATGTTGTTCCAACGCTTTTTTCAATACAAAACGTGTTTGAGGCATGGTACCTTCATAGGCATCGACTACTAATAGTACGCCGTCTACCATTTTCATAATACGTTCAACTTCGCCGCCGAAGTCCGCGTGTCCTGGTGTGTCCATAATGTTGATTTTATAATCTTTGTAGTTTACTGCTGTATTTTTAGCAAGAATGGTAATGCCGCGTTCTTTTTCTAACGCATTTGAATCCATTGCCCGTTCCTGTAAGCTTACGTGGCTGTCTAACGTATCTGATTGTTTCAACATTTCATCCACTAACGTTGTTTTCCCGTGATCGACATGGGCGATAATTGCAACGTTACGGATATCATTTCTGTAATTCACTATAAATTGCTCCTTTTCTTGTAACAAGTCACTCGACAAGCCATTATAGCAGATATTCGGGTGAATTGTTAGTAAAACATTTTCATTTTTTCAGAAAACTTATACTTTTTAATTTTTGTACTCTTTTGCCTGCTCCATTGCAGCCGGTGTCAGGCCTCTAAAATACTCGCGACCAGAGAAGCTTAACGGCTTGTTATCCGCGCCGCAGAAAGGCATTCCCAGCTGTTCCATCATCACGCTGCCTGCTGCGTAATCCCACGGACTTAACAGACTCAAGTAGCCAATTTGGGTGCCTTTTAAGATAGCAATAAAATCCAATCCAGCACAACCCAGCACGCGAATACCCATGGTACGTGAACCGATGTCTTTGGTATGTTGGAAATTATTGGAATAAACCGGAATCCCAACACCCACTAAGCCTTCCTCCAGCTTCTTGTTTTCAGGCGCCGCAATTTTTTCTTCATTATGATAAACTGCGTCGACTTTAGGACCACCCCAGAAAAGATCGTCTCGCATCACGTCATAAATAAAGCCCAGCTGAGCCACGCCTTCTTCATAAACAGCGATCATGATACAAAAGTTTTCCTTCTGATAAACAAAATTCAAGGTGCCGTCAATCGGATCAATCACGAAAACCCGGCCTTTATCGATCGGTGTCGTGTCCTGTCCATTTTCTTCCCCTAAAATCTTGGCATCAGGATCAAAGGCTTCGATCTTGCCAACAAGGAAATCTTGAATTTCCTTATCCACATTGGTCACAATATCGGTTCTGCCGGACTTGGAGTCCACCTGCAGTGCATCTTCCTTTAACGCCGCCTTGATCTTCTCTCCCGCTTCATAAATCCACTGAATAATCTTTTTTTCCATAATGTCCTCCTACTTCGTTTTAAAGTAATTATTTTTTTCCAAAAAATAAATCTGATTCTCAGCACGAATACCATTCTACTAGGTGGCTCACAGCTGTTTTTGTTGCTAGCTTCATATTTGATAACCATCGATTGAAAACTGCGAAAAGTAGAACTGGCATCCTACTTCGTTTTAAAGTAATTATTTTTTTCCAAAAAATAAATCTGATTCTCAGCACGAATACCATTCTACTAGGTGGCTCACAGCTGTTTTTGTTGCTAGCTTCATATTTGATAACCATCGATTGAAAACTGCGAAAAGTAGAACTGGCATCCTAATTCGTTTTAAAGTAATTATTTTTTCCAAAAAATAAATCTGATTTTCAGCACGGATACCATTCTACTAGGTGAATCGCGCCTGATTTTGTTGCTAGCTTCATATTTGATAACCATCGATTGAAAACTGCGAAAAGTAGAACTGGCATCCTAATTCGTTTTAAAGTAATTATTTTTTTCCAAAAAATAAATCTGATTTTCAGCACGGATACCATTCTACTATGGGCCTCGCTGACGATTTTGTCGCTAGCTTCATCATTGATATCAATTCATTAAAGACTGCGAAAAGTAGAACTGGCATCCTATATATGTCCGATTTTTCCAGTCAGCTAGTTAGCTGGTTTAACCTAGTTTCAAGCGTTTTTTTGATTCTTGTTTGGCTGCCTGCACGGTGCGGTAAAGCGAGTAGCCGCTGGCTGACTCAAACTCCCGTCCGATTTTCTTTTCTTCGCCAATGCTGCGAATCACTTGTTTAAATTTTTGATAACCGGCTAGAAAGACTGCTGTCTCGACGCCGCCTTCGTTGGCCTGTTCCACTAAGTTAAGAAAATCGATCACTGCGATCATTTCTTCTCGACTCCATTCCGGATCGATGGGGTAACTATAATTATCCAAACTCACTCACTCCATTCCCGTTTAGTTTACCACAAAACAGCTGACTAGGCGCCCTATTGAGTCGCCCTTTTCATCAGATCTGCCCCTGAAACGATCAGACAAAAAAACCTTAACCACTCACGATTAAGGTTTTCCTACTATATTAGAAGATTCAGCTGAACCCTGCGCCGACTTAGTTATAGGCCGGTGTCTGGTTGAACTCAGACTGCTTGTCGTTAAACTGAGCAACCACGTTTGCGGCTTGGTCTGATTGCATGAAGCGGCAAAACATTGGATCTAATGAATAGCCTTTCCCCCATTTAGTAATCAAGGTTTCCCCTTCATACCCAGCTGCCTTCAATTTGTTTTTGATTTTTGCCACGATGCAAGAAAGCTGTGACTGGTTTGAGCTGGTCTCGCCATCACGCCATAGGGCTGCGCAGATTTCTTTACGAGACAAGGTTTGCGTTTGATGCTCCAAAAGCAGGCTGAACAAACGTTTTTCCGTCTTAGAGAATCGGATATGATCCAATGCAGCAGGAGTAAACGTTTCGCCTTGGCGTTTAATTCCCCGGAAAATACCTGGAGTATGACGGTAGAAGCTGTTTTGCAGCAAAGCTAATGTTTCACGAATCATCGTGTTGGAATAAGATTTAGATACCCAGCCACTCACGCCTTTTTCCTTCAAGATGCTTTCTTCTTCTTCAGAATAAAGGTCGTCAGTCAGCCGAACCACCAAGCTCTGTTGCGTATCCACCAATGCCACCACATTTTCTACCTCTAAATCAGCGATGGTTTCACTTAGCATAATAACTGGGAAGTATGAAAAAACAGCCAGGTTCTTATGACTTTGGTAAATGTCAGTTGAACAAAATACTTCATAGTTCAATAATTGTAGTTGGCTTTGCAGCTGTTGCTCCGCTAGTATGTTTTTTGTGAGAATTAAAATCTTGTTCACAAATTCACGCTCCTCATTTTTATCATTCATCATTTTATAAAAGCTAAAACATTTTCACTCAATATAGTAAAAATCTAAGCATTACTTTATTTGATTTATTTTACAATAAGATTAAAGGAAGCAAGGAAAACGCTAAAAATAAAAGCGCAATTTTGACATTAAACAACGCCCTTTTTCTTCACATATAATCATTATAAACTAGCAATTAACCGCTAAACCGCGCTATTACAGGCATTGCGTTAAACATTTCACAGTAGACACTTGAAATTCTTGTTATTTTTAGCGTTTTTGAGAAGTCTGATAATTCTGTCTTTTATTTTGAAGAATAAAAAAAAAGTGAATTCTGACAAAAAGTCCGCTTTTTTTGATTTAAAATGACGACTGTTCTCTTAATAAAATGATCGCTCTCCCCACAAAATTCAGCAGACATTTATGGCTCATTCACAAACAATCGGGTAAACCATTTGAAATAATTCCCCACTGCTAATTTTCCGAAACGCCTTTTTCGCAAAAGCTCCTCTACTCTAATTTGAAAAAAATCAAAAAAGCATTATCCAGAGTTTGTTAACTAATCATGTATTATGTAAACAAAAATACTTCATCCAAAACAGATGAAGCATTCAGACTATAGTTATGGTTTTTAGGGTATATATACAATGAAACTCAATACAAAAGAGTCGTGACAATCCCAACATCACGACTCTTTTAATATACAATTGAATTGATATATTGTAATCGACAAACCGCGAGTTGTCGGGCTTATGCTCAAAAAATCTACAAATCAGAGGCTATTTTGCCGTCAAAATACTTGGATCTATATTTCACCAACAATGCAATCGCCAAAATTGATGATATGAACTCGGCTGTTGGTGGAGCCAGCCATATACCTGTAATCCCCCATATATTCGGAAACACCAACAAAAAAACAGTAAGCAATGCAAACGTCCGGGTAAAGGAAAGGATGGCGGAAATCTTGCCATTGGAAAGAGCCGTGAATAATGTGGAAGTGAACATGCCGATTCCATTAAACAGATAGACAAACGCATAGATCTTGAAGCCATCTATCGCCAGACGATACACCTCGGAATCCTGTGGCACGAAAAAGCCTGTCATTACTCCCGCGCATAGTTGGCAAACGATGAATAAAAGCACAGATATGAACGATACCCAAAACAGGCATAGTTTCACTAACCGGCGCAGTTCCCTTTTGTTTTGTGCCCCGTACTGGTAACTCACTAATGGGGATACACCCATGGAAAAGCCGACAATGACCCCGACAAATAAAAACTGGGTGTATATCAAAACGGCAAGTGCAGCAACGCCATGTTCTCCTGCTAGCCGCATCATTACGATATTAAAGATGGCTGATGTAATTCCTTGCGCCAGTTCCCGCACCATTTCAGACGAGCCGTTATAGCAGGATTGCCCCCATTCTTTTAGCTTTATGAGCGGCTTTACAAAATGCAGGGTGCCTTTTCGTTTTGAGAATACAATGATCCCCGCAATGGTTGCAATGCTGTACCCGATGCCTGTTGCAATCGCGGCTCCGGCCATACCCATATGCAGCAGCACCATGAAAATGTAATCCAGCACAATATTTGTCACTCCGGCACCCACCATCAGCCAAAGACCCAAATTTGGCTTTCCGGCTGTTACAAAGAGGTTTTGAAACAAGATCTGCAGCAGTAAAGCCGGCGCAAACAGAATGAGAATCCCCAAATATTCGCGGGCATACGGCAGGATCTGTTCGCTGCCACCCAAAACGAAGATAAGGTTATCCATGAAAATCGTACTCAAAAGTGCGAATGCAATTCCAATTGTTACCGCGATAAGAACAATGGCCGTAAAGTTTTGTTTGGCCTCCAAATCCTTTCTCTCACCCATTTTTTTTGCGATGATGGCACTGCCGCCAGTGGCAAACATGGTTCCCAATCCATAAAAAAATGATATGACAGGCGTTACGATATTGATAGCTGACAGGCCATCCGTATTCACATAATTTGAAATAAACATGGCATCTATAACCTGATACAGCCCCATAAACACCATCATAATAATTGTTGGCATAGCAAAGCGCAGCAGCGAAAATGTTGTAAATTTCTGGGCAAGCGCATTTTCTTGATTGTTCATTGCAATAATCCTCCATTTTTCAAATAGGCTCTTGCAGAGAGCAACAAAAAAGGCACAGCCTAAGGCCATGCCAATATAGAGCACATTATCTATACGATGATGCGTCAGTATAAGCATATTCTGCAAGGCACAACAAAAACACCAACAGCATTTGCTGTTGTAATATTCTTATCGAATGCTTTACAGAACTGCCGACACTATAACACCCCATTTTCAAACTCTGTCATCTCATCATGTTTAACTGATTTACAAAATTTCGATTTATTTTATTATACCAGAGCCAAATGTAAAAATGAAGCGCTATATATTTATGTTCCTATATATGTAGTGCTTCACCTTATTCATTACTTTGTCTACAGTCTGAATGCTTCATCCAAAATAGATGAAGCATTTTTGCGTTCCTTCTATTATATATCTGCACGATCTTGTTTGCCGATATAGAAAACAGATAGAGCCTTCGCTCTATCTGTTCGGCTGTTTATTTTGCAAAGGTTGAATCTTGCAGTTTTCTCAGGCGGTAAACGGTAGTCGATTCATCAATTTCGATATCGTCATAGGTCAAGAAGGTACCGTCTTTGATGTCTCGTTTAGCCACCGATGAGCCGCCGACTAATCCGATTGGCACATGATCGTTCTTTTCTAAATCGGCGTGGGTTTCTAACACACCCCGCACGCAGTAACCGCCGATGCCGTCAATTTTTTCACCTTGCTTGATGTCTTTTTTGGCCACCGCAACGGTTTCAGAAATTGGTGCGCCTAAAGGTACAATCGCGTGATCGTGGTTCAACACGGCTTTTGCGATGGTGATTGGTGTTTCCAAGCTGGCCAAATGGTATGGACGGTATAAAATATGGTGGTCGCGATCGCCGGTCTTCATCAGATAGCTTAATTCATGCCGCACGCCTTCGTTCTGGCCTTTGACGATCACGAAGACACCTGGTGCTAAGCCGTCAACGTATTCCACCACACCGTATTTGTCTAACACGCCGCCATTTTCCTTCAAGTCTAAATCTTTGATGACTGAATCCACATCGCCGCTGATGCCGTGCATTCCTACTTTGTCAGGAATAAAGCCGATAGCGTTGGACAACAGGTTCATTTCGGCCATGGTTTTAGTTCCGTCTTGAAAGGCGGCCAACATATGGCTGGACATTTGTTTGGAGTCCGCTTCAGCTTGAGCGGTGTCAGGATTTGCACCGACTTTTAATTTGTTGTTCTTGCCTTTACCGGCAACCAGGACTTCCATCCCCATGCTTTTGGCGAATTCGAACAATTCCGTGGTGGCTGCCGGCTCATCGCCGTCGGAACCAGTGTAGACTAGGTTGGCTGAATCATACATTTTCTTCATTAAAGGTCCAATAGTGATGTCCACTTCAACATTCAATAGGACAATGTGTTTTTTGGCTAATAAGGTTTCAAGGGAGATTTGCGCACCGACCTCTGGCACGCCAGTTGCGTCAACGATGACTTCCACTTTGTCGGAATGGATAATTTCTTTGAAATCTGAGCTGACTAGGATATCAACCTTTTTCTCTGCGCTGGCATTGTAAGCATCGGCGCCTCGTTGGGCAGCGTCCTTATTAATATCGCTGATTCCAGTTACCGCCATGCCAGGGATCGTCGAAATCTGGGCGATCATCCCAAACCCCATTTGACCGGCTCCGATGACTCCAACTTTGATAGGTTGATTATTTGCTTCTCTTTCCAAAAGTTTTTCATATAACGTCATGTATAACTCCTCCTCTTTTCGTAACATATGTTAAGTTATTTATCATATGTTATATACTAATTAGTATAGCACCAAAGAGGCGCTTGTCAACGCTTTATCAAGGCTTTTATCCCGCTCAAATGTGAAACTTTTCGGCAGCGGATTATCATATGTTCACGCCATTTTGAGCTAGTCTGGGAAATAAAAATAACGTTGTCGGAATTTTTCTTGGAAATCCTTCAGAGCTATTTTTTGCCTGCTTGATCCTTAAGGTAAATTTCTAACAGAAATATTCACCTTGAACCAAACTGCTCAACCTCTTAAGTCCCAGTCTTCGTCAAGGTCCTCTTCCTCAAACCATTCTTTCAGCTCGACTTTTGTCCGTTTGTACACCCGGTCCATCTTCACAATATTGACGAAGGTCTTCAGGGTCTGGAACAGGAACAACAGGACCGTGAATTCCAGCAAGCGCTCCGCCAAAGGTACAAACTCTCGAAGCCACAAGTAAACTCCGATACTCACTACAGCCAGCAGGAATTTTTCTATTCCTCTTCTCTGGATCGCTTTGCGCACTCTCGGGTAGTGGGTGGCAAAAATCAATTTTTCTCTTCTGGTCATCGGTTTCTTCACACTTATCATAAATATCTTCCTTTCGCGTCCGTGTTGGACAGTTTCTTTTTTGCCTTACACTATATAGATACGCAAAAAGATGGGAGATTGTTTTAGAAAAGCAAAAAAATTGTTGGTAGCTGCAAATTATTGGTTTTTTCTAACTGCAAACTTCAAAAAGACCGTTTGGGTGAGGGAGAACTTTTAAACAGCTAACAGCCGCTAAGGTTGAATGCGCTGATTTTGAGGATGAAGAAATCTCATATAAATTTTTTCCAACAAAAAAGACAGAGGATCTCCTCTGCCTTCATCGTTAAACTTGATTCAGTTCTATTTACCCACCATGGAAACGACTGCCCGCAGTGCCAGCTGATAGGTTTCGAAGCCGAAGCCGCACATGATGCCGGCTGCTTTCTCCGCCAAAACCGAATGATGGCGGAATTCTTCTCGGGCGTGAACGTTGGACATATGCATCTCGATAAACGGCACCTCCAGGATTTCCAGAGCGTCGCGGATGGCGTAGCTGTAGTGAGTCCAAGCGCCGGCATTAATGATAACCGCATCTACTTTGTCCTGGTAGCCTTGGTGAATCCGTTCCACCATTTTCCCTTCGTCGTTGGTTTGGAAATGCGTCACCTCCACTCCTAATTCTTCGGCAAGTTTCGCCATGTTTGCGTTGATTTCATCCAAAGTGACCGTGCCATAATGTTTAGGGTTGCGGTGTCCGAACATGTTGTGGTTTACTCCGTGGAGCATTAAAATAGTTGTCATTGTTAATTTCCTTTCTTTTACCAAGGCTTTGCTTGTAAGACTTCTTCAATCGAGCCTGGTGCTGCTTGTAGAATTTCTATACATAGGCCATCCGGCAGCTGCAGCCAATTTTCTCCTTGGGGCAGCACCTTGACGGGATAGCGGTTGATTTTTTTCAAAACGGCCTGCTGATCATCCACCATAATTCCCAGATGACCCAATTTGCCGCTGTCTTGATTTTCGGTGCTTTCAATTAATTGAATCCCACCGTACAACCAGACCTGCTTCGGTTGGTCGGGTTCTTCTTTTCTTAAACGCTCCGTAAAACCTAAAGTTTGGTGGAAAAATTCCACGTACCACTCCACATCGGTGACGAAGACAGCCGTGTGTTCAATGTAGGCTTTAGTCATGGGCGCCACCTAGGCCGTTTTTGACCTCGATCCCCTTCACGCAGGCTGTTAATGTTTGGTTGACAGGCGTTGGCAGATTTACCTTTTCTCCCCATCTGACCACTGCCCCGTTGATAAAATCAATTTCTGAGCGTTGCTGCTTTTCTAAGCTTTGCAGAATCGAGGTTTTAAATCCGTAAGGCAGCCCAGCTGACGCTTTTTGCCAAATGGCTTGCGGGGATTCTTCCGATAGTACGATTTGATGAGCCTTAGCCACGGCAATCGCCTCTTCAATCGCCGCAAAAGCTGTGACTTCCACCTCCGGCAGCTGATAAAGGTCGCCGTAAGGTAAGCCGGTAATGCCTGCTAAAGCGCCGGTAGCCACGTTGATCATCAGCTTGTCCCAGATCATGCCTTTGATGTTGCGGCTGATTTTGGTGGTAATGCCGCCTTCGTTCAGTTCATCAGCGACTTTTTGAATGCGCGAGGTCTGCTGGCCATCCATTTCGCCGATGCAAACTTCCTTGCCTTTAATCCCCGGAATGACTTTCCCCGGTGCGACCAGGACGCCGCCGACATAGGCTTTACCACCGATGATTTGTTGCGGGCTTAGCTGCTGCTCCAGAATTTCTTCATTGCCTAAGCCATTTTGCAGCGACAAAACTAGCGTATCTTCCCCGATTAACGGTGCCGCATTTTTGATGGCGGTCGCGGTGGCGAAGGATTTGACTAACACGATAACCAAGTCCATCTTGACAAGCGCGGCAGGATCGGTGGTGGCCTGAATGGGAATCGCCGTTTCGTTGCCATCTTCCACAAAAATCAAACCGTTTTGATTGATTTGATCCACATGCTCCTGCCATTGATCGACTAGATAAACCTCTTTGCCGTTTCGGGCCAAGGTGCCGCCAATCGAGCTGCCTAACGCACCGGCGCCTAAAAAGCAGATTTTCATTGATTTAGCTCCTTTCAGTGTGCTGTTCCGATTCGTTCTACATTAATAGTAGTAGATCGCTTTCATCTATTCCAATACCCATTTTTCTGATTTTGATTACTTTTAGTTATCGATCTGGGGTATAATTTGTAAAAAAGGGGTGAAAAAGGTGAACCTCCAGCAATTACGCTATTTTCTTCATTTGGCTGATAGCGAAAATATGCAGCAAACTGCCGAAGAGCTGTATATCAGTCAGCCGGCACTAAGCAAAGCGATTCATAACTTGGAAATCGAGTTGAAGGTGGAGCTGTTTGATCGGATTGGCCGCCGGATTAGTCTCAATAAATACGGCCGCTTATTTGCAGGAAGAGTAAAGCGATCGCTGACTGAACTGGATTTGGGGAGAAATGAAATCGACGAGACCATTAATGATCGGACCGGCCGGATCGATCTGGGCTTTGTTTATTCGTTGGGAGCCAAATTTGTGCCTACCCTTTTAGCGGATTTCACCAAAGACAATCAGATCAAAATTCGCGGGACGCAAAATAATACCAAAAACCTTCTGACGCAGCTGCAAGAGGGCACCTGTGATGTGGTTTTTTGTACCGAGAATGAGAACTTTCCCGAGCTGGACATTTATCCTTTGTACCAGCAGCCGATTATTTTCATCGTCGGTCTCGATCATCCGTTGTCCAGCGAGAAAGTTTATGAAGTTGAGGAGCTTTTAGCTTATGACTTTATCACCTTTCCCGAGCAAAGTACCATTCGACCGCTGATTAATCGCTATTTCGCGGATAAAAAATTGTTTCCTAGAATTACCTACGAAGTGGTGGATGATCTAACCTTGATCAGCATGGCCAGCGAGAACTTAGGGATCGGTATTTTCCCCCGTTCAAGTATCTTAAATAAATTTGATGTAAAGGAAATTACTATTAACGAACCCTTCCTGGCGCAAAAAATTTGCTTGGCAACCAATCCGACCCGCTACAAAACACCGGCGGTTCAGCGGTTTATTGATTATGTGAAACAAGCTGAGTCCAATCTATTTGGCTATATTTGAAGGTAATTAGGCCTTTTCTGATTCTTTTTTTGATTTGCGGGAGTTTAATTGGTACTATAATAAAAAGGATGTAGTTGGGGGAGTTTTAGATGTTAACAAATTCGGAAATGGAAAGGTTATTGCTGAAAGAGACAGAGTCATTCGTTGAGTCCGACGGGTTTGCTTTTTGCCCACGTTGCGGAAACCATCGATTGAAGCCTGTAGCAGTAGATAATCCTTATTCCAGACAAGTACCAGGCGTGTTTATTTGTGATGCCTGCAGTAGTGATGAAGAAAAACGCATGCGTAGTGCGGGGAAAAGTATTCCCTTGAAAAAATGGTTTTTCTTTTCGGCGTTGTAAGTTAACAAAGCCGCGTCAGAATAGCAACATTCCTTCCACCCTTAAGCAGCTCTATTCATTTGAACTGCTTAGGGGTATTTGCTGTGTTTTATAGTTCAAAGATAAAGCCATTTTGGTCTATAAGTTGGTCAAATTCCTTCGTTACTTATAGTATAATAAAGATACCTAAGAAATTTTTATTAAATAGTCCAGTTTTTTGTTCACCTTCACAAATCGCTATTTCCAATAGTGGAACATTCTCGTTATACGTGTTATTTTAACAGAG
>LIDZ01015402.1_pt13 | contig 18445 bp, 16 predicted proteins | sample 644651 | NCBI WGS metagenome assembly LIDZ01 (sample SAMN03856242, study PRJNA289617) | food metagenome | isolation source: wine grapes on drying loft during traditional withering process | host: Vitis vinifera cv. Corvina | place: Italy: Gargagnago di S. Ambrogio di Valpolicella | collected 2014-01 | reverse complement strand
TTTCCATATTTATACGATGCAGGTGCTGCCTTGCTGCTGTTAGTAGCGGAAGCATTGCTTACCGGAGCATTTGCAGCAGCGGTTGTCTTATTGGATGAGTTATTCTGGTTGTTAGCAGATGTTTTTTGTTCGTTTGAATTCGCGCACGCTGTAACTACAAGCAGTGCTGAGGTGACCAGCAGAATAGCCGGCAGCTTCCTTTTATTCTTCCACTTGTTCTTCCTATTCTTCTTCATTCCGTCTCTTCCTTTCTCATATAAGGGGATAGTGCGTATCTACACCAGGCTACCTATAAAAGCCTTGGCAAAAGCCTGCTCCAAATCGTCGATCAAGTCTTCAGCATCCTCCAGTCCGATGGAGAGCCGAATGGTTTCCGGAGTAATTCCAGACAAGGCCTGCTCCTCAGCATTCAACTCCCCGTGTGTGGTCTTAGGAGAATTGATAATCAATGAGCGGGCATCCCCCACATTGGCATGATAACTGAACAGCTCTACCGCATTTAAAAAAGCCTTTAGCTGCTCTTCGTTTCCCTTGAACCCGAAGGAGAATATGGAGCCTGCTCCTTTTGGAAAATACTTCTCTGCCAGAGCCTTGTAAGGATTGCCTGCTGCAGCGGGATGGCTTACCCAGCTTACTTTGTCGTTATTCTGCAGGTAGTCCACAATTCGTAGGGCATTCGATACCTGCTTGGCGATGCGTTCCGACAGCGTCTCTATTCCCTGCAGCAGCAGGAAAGCGTCGAACGGACTGAGCGATGCACCGAAGTAAGCCAGATAGCTTAACCGAACTCTGGTGGTGAACGGAGCCTCTGGAAACACCTCCAATATGCTGCGTTCACGGCCTGTTGATTGTTCTCTAAGCAAATATTGTGGTTGTTCAAAATGTGGGAATTTTCCGTTGCTCCAGTCAAATTCACCATTCTCTACGATGACGCCGCCTAGTGTAGTGCCATGCCCACCAATTGCTTTCGTTGCGGAATAGATAATAATGTCCACTCCATGCGCAAAGGAATCGAATAAGTAGGGTGTGCCAAAGGTGTTGTCCACCACTAACGGCAGGCCATTATCATGAGCAACAGCTGCGATGGCCTCGATATCCAGCACCGTAGCATTGGGGTTGCTGATGCTCTCGATCAGCACTGCTTTGGTATCTGGTCCAATAGCCCGGCGAAAGGACTCCGGATCATCTGAATCCTCAACAAAATCCACGTGAATCCCAAACTTCGGAAACAGATGTTTGATCGCATCAAAGGTACCGCCGTAAAGCCGCGGTGTCGTAACAATCCGCCCCCCGCCTTCCGCCAAGTTCAGCAGCGCATAGGTAACCGCCGCCATTCCGGAAGCTACAGCTACGGCTCCCGTACCGTGGTCTAGCGAAGCTAGCCGCTGCTCTAGTACGTTTACCGTCGGATTGCCGATTCGCGTGTACAAATAACCGGCTTCCTCCATGCCAAACAGTTTCTCACCTCGCTCCACACTGCCCAGATCATAGGATGCTGTCTGATAAATGGGGACCGCTACCGCATAATTATGTTCACTTGAATCGTAGCCCGCCCGTACCTTCAAGGTGTCAAAGCCCAGCTTTTTCCCAGCCATTGTTATCCCTCTTTCCGCTTGTTTATATTGGAGGCTTCATCGGTGAAGTACGCGAAGAACCGCCCGTATTGCTCCAGTGAGGTATCAATATCATCCTTGGTTACAATCGTCATAATATCTGCCTTGCGCAGTGCCTCCTGTGGAAAGGGGCCGATGCCCGAACAGAGCAGTATCCGGCAATCCCGCAGCAAGTCCACGGTTTCCGCTAGAATGGAAGATTTCCCTTTACCATCATCTTCATCGCATTCTGCCGTCCCATTACAGTAAGCCTGAATCTTGCGGACCCCAAGCAGGCGTGAGCTTACTCCATCTGCCTCATAGACCAGAAACTCCTTGGCATGGCCAAAATGAAGATTCACCTTGCCGCCTCCTCTTGTCGCAACGGCAATCCTTACTCCGTTACCGCCGAAACCTGAGGTGCCGCCAGACTGTCGATGCGACCTGCGCGCCTGCAGCTCTGCATCTAACCGCATTAATTCCACCTCCCGCTCCTCATGGGAGTATACTGGCAATCCTACCTGACCCTCACATCCGCTGCGGTCCTCACCCAAAAGACCCACTGCATCGGCCCGGCACTGCCGGCAATGCCGCATCACTGGCATAATAGCAGCCGACTGTTCTTGAATCTTCAGCGTTAACTCCGCCGCAGGCGCCTGGTGTCCATCTCGTTCAAAGCGACTGCCTGGTGAAATGATTAAAGGCATAATATTATGCGAGAATGCTCCTGCAGCTTGAACGGCACGCGTTACCTCAACCAAATGTCCGGCATTCACACCCGGAATAAGTACCGAGTTCACTTTAATCTTAATGCCACGCTCCGCTAACAGCTTGATCCCTTCCAGTTGTCTGGAGATGAGAATTGCAGCCGCTTCCTCACTCCGATAGGCCTTGCCCCGATAATAAATAGAGTGATAAATCTTCCCCCCGATTACGGGATCGACCGCGTTCATCGTTACCGTGACATGATTAATGCCGCAGTCTATAATCTCCTGTACATAATCGGGGAGCTTCAGCCCATTCGTGCTAAGACAGAGCTGCAGATCCGGCATTCCTTGGTTTAGCAGCCGAAACGTCTCAAAGGTCTGTACTGGATTAGCCAACGGATCTCCTGGTCCGGCAATACCAACCACAGTTAAGCGAGGCAGAACAGCAGCAGTCTTCCGTACGTTCTGATAAGCCTCCTGCGGTGTCAGCACCCGACTGACTACACCTGGACGGCTCTCGCTGACACAATCGTATTTAATATTGCAGTAGTTGCAGTTAATATTGCATTTCGGAGCAACGGCCACATGCATTCTAGCAAAATACTCATGCGCCAGCTCGTCGTAGCAGGGATGACGTTGAATCTCCTGCAGTTTACTCAGTGTACTCACCTCCCTCCCATGACTAAGTTCTTACAAGTTTACGGCTGTTGCCGGAGTCTCAAGTTCAGCTTTCTGGACTGCCGCCTCCTGTGCTACCAGATACCGACCCCATTCAGCCGCCCACTGGCGCAGCTCATTAGTATCAAGCGGTGCTGGCACCTTGGACACGGTATGCTCAGCAATCTTTTGTGCCAGGCTGCGATAGACCTTCGCTTGCTCCGAATCCGGTGCTGCTTCAATGGTTGTCTTGCCCTGAAGTTCACTTCGAGTGACGGTAACGGACCGAGGGATATATTCAACCACTTGGGTATCCGTTCGTCTAACGAAGTCATCCACAATATCCTTGGCATACGGTGCATTGATCGAATTGGCAATGACTCCGCCCAGCAGAGCGCCACCCTCTTGCGAATACTTGTGAATCCCTTTAAAAAGATTATTTGCCGCATAAATCGCCATGAAGTCCGCTGATGTGACCGTATAGACATGCTCGGCAATGCCCTCGCGAATCGGTACAGCGAAACCTCCGCAGACCACATCACCTAACACATCATAAATCACAAAATCCAGGTCCAACTCCTCGAACACCTTCTGTTGCTTCAGCAGTGAGACCGACGTTATAATCCCACGGCCAGCACAACCCACACCTGGAGCGGGTCCACCTGCTTCTACGCAATAAATGCCATTGAAGCCTTGGAAAATTACATCTTGCGCCTTCACCGTATGACTGTCCCGCAGCGTATCAAGTACGGTTGGTATATATTCTCCGCCTCTCAGTGTATTGGTAGAATCACTCTTCGGATCGCAGCCGAATTGCATTACCTTATAACCTGCGACCGATAAGGCCGCGCTGATATTGGATGTCGTGGTCGATTTTCCAATGCCACCTTTACCGTAGATCGCAATTTGTTTAACCTTTTTAGCCATGTGTAACTCTCCTTTGATGGTAATAAAATAGTTAATTTAGTATGGATTCCCGACCCGAACGGAGAAAAAGGGTTAACCGTTCAAGTGCCTGCTCAATAGGTGCGTTTACAGCCAGAGCCTGAATTCCCTTGTCGTACAAAATTGCCCTTGCACCCGGTCCTATGTGGCTTACCAATACGAAAGAGCAATCATTCAGCAACTCCGCTACAGCCCGCAGCTTATTCTCTGCATGCCCCTGCTGTGTATCCAGATACTCATACATCCGGTTCTCTATTCGACTGTAGTCCCCCTCCTCATCCACTTCATAGATCAGAAATCGATCACAGCGTCCAAAATGCTGATTAACGGTGTGACTATCCGAGCTACCTATTGCTACTTTCCAAGACATTTCAACCCCTCCTAGAGTACATGCCATCTCACCACTCCTAAATACACAAAGAGGCCAAACCGCTCCACCTCTTCCTGGTGTTTGGTTTGACCTCCGGACCTTTGTCCAGTCAGCCTTTAACATGTGTGATATTATTCACATTTGTATCAAAAGAAAAGGCCGGAACGGCATCTACGCAGATGCTGACCGGCCTGCGGTTAACCGCTTGGCTAATTAAACAAATACACATTGATTTACTTTGTTTTAATATACCGAAGGAATGCGCAAAGATCAATCCCTAAATTGGTGAATATTGTGTGATCAAAAATGTGCATCCATTCGATCAAATAGATTTGTGAATAATGCTTTTACCTTTTGCGAATATTTCCCCTTCTCTTTTCCCATTGAGGTATACACGAGCGAAGTATTATCCTTCGTGTAAATTTCTGTTTTTGTTGTTTTAGTTTCAGCGACTTGTTCATTTCCATACCAGCTTGGCATCTTCTTCAGCAGCATTTGTGGACTTGAGAATACATGCAGCGTAATTGTCTGTGAAGGTTTGCTATTGATCAGGAACTGATAGCTAATATTACCGCTGCTGTCTTCGGCGAACATATCGTGGGTCAGCTTAATCTTTTCTCTGGCAAACGAATGCCGCATTTCGTTGATAAAACGTCCATTCAGACCTTTCCCCTGCGACTGCGCGAGCATTACACCATCCTGATAAGACTGCAGCTTATATCTGCCTGCTTCCTTCTGAACCTGCTCTTGACTGCAGCCTGTCAGGACCATGCTTAGCACCATTACAGCAGCCAATACACATGCTCTGCGTTGCATCATGCCGCCTCCCTTTCTTTCTCCCTCTCTTCTAGCTACAATCCTGCTATCTATAGGATGGCTGAGAACATGACTTCTATACCCCACTGTTTCTAATTCACAAGATTGGAAAACGCAAAGAGCCAGCCTCCAATAACTTGGAGACTGGCTGATCTTCTACTCATTTATAGATTATGAAATGATAACAAGTGCTTTGATCTTACAAATCCGGATGCTCATGCTTCACTTTCAGACGGTTCCAGCGACGCTGAACTTCATCTTCAAAGATGTGCAGGGCAGGTTCATTCTCAGGTTTAAGCAGATGGCGGGTCTTGCCCATCGTCTTCAGCCAAGCAGAAAGCTCAACACGTTTATCCTTCTCTTCTGGATTGTAGGTGATATTTGTAATTCCCTGTTCTACTTCATACAGCGGGAAGAAGCAGGTTTCTACGGCCAAGGATACAATGTTAGAACCCTCTTTATCTTCGGACATCCAGTTTAACGGACAAGCCGTTAAGATTTTACCATACACCAAACCTTCATTTTGTGCATACCACTGTGCTTTAGCTGCTTTTTTCACGAGATCCTGTGGAAAAGCCTCAGAGCCAGTGAACACGTAAGGAATGTTGGTCGCAGCCATAATCTGTGCTGTATCCTTATGTTGTGTCGATTTACCTTGCTGGAACTTACCAATACTCGAGGTAGTAGTACGGTGCCCGAGCGGCGTAGAATAGGTCTGCTGAGCACCTGTATTCATATAACCCTCATTATCGTACTCAATGATAATCATCTTGTGTCCACGCAGTGCAGCACCTATTGCCGGTCCCATACCGATGTCCATCCCACCATCACCAGTAACCATAACGAATGTAAAGTCTTCTTGAATACCAAGCTCATCAAGCTCACCACGGCGTTTGCGTTCCCAGAACATCTCGACTACACCAGACAGCGTAGCTGCACCATTCTGAAACAGGTTATGGATAAAGGTTGATTTATGCGAAGAATACGGATAGCCCGTAGTTGTTACCATTGCACAGCCTGTGTGATAGAGGGCTACAATATCTCCTTCAATCCCTTTGAAGAATGTCTCCAAGCCTGAGAAAATCCCGCAGCCCGGACATGCACCATGACCTGGGGATACACGCTTAGGTTTCTTCGTTAAGCTGCGCAGTGGTGGAATCTTCACACTCAGCTTGCCTGTAACTTCATCCTGCTTCACAGTAATCAGACCTGTTTTGAGTGACTCAAAGTTCATTGGCTTCAAAAGACGTTGTGGTGCTTTTTCTGGAGCACCGGCATTATGACCATAATAGTCAAAAGGTACTTCAACCTTACCTGCGGTAACAGCATCCATCGCCAATTGGAAGAAGTTATGACCGTCCTCAGCGTAGAAATCCTTGCCACCCAACCCGTAAATCCGGCTAATGACTTTGGTAGTAGTGTTGTTGTATGTGAACAATGCAGCTTTAATCTCATTCACCATGTTGCCGCCATGTCCGCCAATAGAATCCGCACGATCGCCTACGGTGATAGCCTTCACATTCTTCAGGGCTTCAGCAATCTGTTTCTGCGGGAAAGGACGGATCATATTAGGAGAAATTGAACCGGCTTTGACGCCTTGCAGGCGAAGTTGATCTACGACATCCTTAATAATCTCCGAAGCAGAGTTCATCAGGAATACAGCAACATCAGCATCCTCCATCCGATATTCTTCAACGATCGGATAGTAACGTCCGGTTAATTCACCGAATTCTTTCGATATTTCTTCAAAAACATCGCCAGCATTATACATGGCTACTGATTGTTGATAGCTGTTATTGATTGAATCAGGCTCGTTCATATAAGCACCAACAGAAACCGGATTATTGCGATCTAATGTATCCGTAAAGCCTGTTGGCGGTTGTTCTCCCACAAATTTCTGCACATCTGCACGGTGGGCGAAAGCCTGCACCCGTCGTTTTTGATGAGAAGTAAAGTAGCCATCCGAAGCAATCATGACTGGCAGTCGGACCTTGGCATGCTCAGCAAGCTTAAGTGCCATCAGGTTCATATCATATACGGACTGCGGATCACGACACATCAGAATCGGCCAGCCTGTATTTAGCGCGAAATATAAATCGGAATGGTCGCCATGAATGTTAAGCGGTCCAGAAATCGCGCGGCAGATCAAATTCATGACCATTGGCATACGTGATCCAGACTGTACGGGCAATTGCTCCAGCATAAACATATAGCCTTGAGCGCTGGTCGCATTGAATACTCGTCCACCAGCTGTAGAAGCACCATAACAAATACCGGCAGAGCTGTGCTCACCGTCTGAAGGAATCAGCATAATATCATGCTGTCCATTAGCTTTCATAGTATCCAGAAACTGGGCGACTTCCGTCGATGGCGAAATCGGAAAGTATCCCATAACATGATAATTGATCTGATGAGCAGCATAGGCTGCCATTTCATTACCGGATTCATATAGAGATTTCTGCTCTACCTTGGCAGAGCCGACTTCTTTTTCATAATCGATAGCCATGTGTTGTTCCACCTTTCTTCCCAATATTAGGACTGTGTAATAAGATCAAACTGATGGTGCACGGTATGACTGTCGGCGTAACCTTCATGTTCACGTTGACTTGCCAGGGCCGAGGTTGGGCAAGCTTCCACACATTTCAGGCAGCCTTTGCAATATTGGTAATCGATGCCCTGGAGGTACATCTGCGACCGGCCTTTCTTATCAATCCGTTCTTCCCACACAAAACACATATCCGGACAAACCGTGTCGCATTGCGCACAGTTAATACAAGACTCTTGGTCGTAAGTTGGCAGCATACCGGAACGGGAAATGCTTAGGTTCTTTAAGAAACTGTTCCCCGGATTGATTATGACGCCACCAATCGGCTGCGTATCATATCCAAGCGCCGAAATATCGGAACGGACATACTGCGGCATGCTGTCACCAGCTGGAAGCTCGAAATGCAGAAACTTCACTTCATTAAATCCACGATCAAAAGTAGTAATGGCCGACTGCACAGCTTGCGGATATTTCTTGCCAAGCGACTTCTCGATGACTTCCTTCATAATAACCGGATCAAGAAAATCACACATCCGGAACAACGCGCCCAACATAGCCATGTTTACACGGTTCTTCTCTTTCAGTGCAATGCTTGTAGCATCAATAACCGCAATTGTACCTGCCTTCATATTCAATAACACTTTCAGTTCCTCAGGCGATTTGTTTGAGTTAATCAGCACGGTGCTGTCTGCATAGATTCCACTTGTTACATTTACGGTCTTCGCCAACGACTCATGAAATATCCCAACAACATGAGGACGTTCTACTGGAGTGGTATCGCGGATATGTGTGTTCATATCACAGAAACGAATATGCGCCTTAACAGCAGATCCTTTCTTCTCCGAACCATAAGATGAGAAGCTCACCCCATTCATTCCGGCACCGACAACGCCTGCTTCAGCAAGCATTTTTCCAGCCAGGTTCGCACCCAGGCCTCCTATTGATTCCAGACGAATCTCGAAAAATCCGAGCTCGTTTACTTTTGGCAACTGTACCACCGACATAGCCCCTTTCAAAATGTCATTTTAAATAACATACTTTGACTTTTTCAACGATTGTAACTTGAATTTGCAGGTAAGGAAGTGACAAATCTTGCATTCTCTACCCTTTAGGAATCACAATTTTTTATAGATTTCAATCGATTTCTTTATATGCGACAGAGCTGCGTTACTTTAATAGAAGATAATCTGCCACAAAAACAACATAATGTGAAAATTGTGTGAAAACTATACGAAAACCGATGTTTTCATAGGTTATCATATAGTTGTCTGCAAACTTAATTTAACAATTATTTAAAAATTAAGATGTTAAATTTGTCACAGTAAACATGATAAAAATCACACTAAAGAGGCGCTCCTGAATAACACAGGAGCGCCTCTTGGTTTCTTTTTTATTGATATCGTATCCATCATCTATTCTATATCAGGTTCCATATGCTGAGCCAGCAACTGTTGCTTGCGGGACCATACCTGCTGGCTAAGGTTTACCCGGTAAACCTCGGGATTCAGCTTACGCAGATACTCCGGCCAGAACAAGTCCAGCTGTTCCTTGTGATAGCGACGAATTTCACTGAGATCTGGCAACGAATACACCTGAAACCCATTGACGTAAATCGGCTCCAGCATCGAGAGCGCCTCATAGCGGTCGACACGCTTCTGCATATAAGGATGCAGCGGATTAAACAGCTTCAGCTTTGCACCGCTTCGCGGTGCAGCTTCTTCAGGGAAGCTGATATAATCAGCCAGCGCTTTGCCGTTAGTGCCAATAATGCGAAAGACATCTTTTTTGCCGGGAGTAGATACTTTCTCTGGGTTGGAGGAAATCTTGATCGTTGGCACCATTTCACCGCTCGCTGATTCAATTTCCACCAGCTTGTAGACTCCTCCTAGTGACGGTTGATCGGAAGCTGTTATGAGCTGCGTACCCACACCCCAGGTATCTATAGCCGCTCCCTGAAGCTTCAGATCCATAATGGTATTCTCATCCAGATCATTGGAAGCTACTATCTTGACATACGGCAGCCCAGCTTCATCCAGCATCTTCCGTGCCTGCCGTGACAAATAGGCTAAGTCACCACTGTCCAGACGGATGGCATTCATCCGTTTGCCCTGCGCTTCCAGCTTCTTTGCGGTAATAATCGCATTCGGAACGCCGCTGCGTAGGGTATCAAAGGTATCTACCAGCAGCGTAACCAAATCCGGCATTACCTTGGCATAGGCGTCAAAGGCCTCCAGTTCGCTATCGAAGCTCTGGACCCAGGAATGCGCATGCGTACCTTTGGTAGGGATACCGAACAATTTGCCGGCAAGCATATTCGAGGTTGCATCGAAGCCGCCGATATAGGTCGCACGGGCACCCCACACCGCCGCATCCGCTTCCTGTGCACGCCGGGTACCGAATTCAAGCAGAATATCATTAGGAGCCACCTGCTTGATCCGGGAAGCTTTGGTAGCAATCAGCGTCTGGTAATTCATAAAGTTCAGAATGGCCGTCTCCACCAGCTGTGCTTCCATAATCGTACCTTCAACGCGAATCAATGGCTCATCAGGGAAGACCAAAGCCCCTTCTTTCATAGAATGGATGGTCCCCTGGAAATGGAACTGCAGCAGTTCCTCCAGAAAAGCAGGTGCATAGTTCTCCTCCTGCTCCGATAAGTAGCGGATATCATCCTCACTAAAGCGTAAGGACCCAATATATCCGATAATGCGCTCCAAACCCGCGAATACGGCAAAGCCGTTGCCAAACGGCAGTTTGCGGAAATAGGCCTCGAACACAGCCTTGCGTTTGTGGGTTCCATTCACCCAATGGGCATACATCATGTTGATCTGATATTTATCAGTATGTAGAGCAAGTTCTCTTCTCAAGTCCTCATCTCCTAGTTGCTGTGCTGCGCCTACACAATCCTTGCTCCCAGACTGTTCTGGAAGTGTCCAAGCGCCCAGGTATGACCTTCGGCGTTAAAGCTGGCCACTGCGTCCTGATGAACAGTGATAGCAAAACCTTGATTATAGGCGTCAACTGCTGTGTGCAGCACACAGATATCCGTACAGACACCGCAAAGATGCAGTTCAGTGATGCCCCGCTCTCGCAGCTTTAATTCCAAATCAGTGCCGCTAAATGCACTATACCGGGTCTTGTCCATCCAATAGATGTTATCAAGGTTAGTCTCATAAACACTTTTCAAGCTTCCGTACAGTTCACGGCCTCGGCTACCTCGCAGATTATGCGGTGGAAACAGCTTGCTCTCCGGATGGAAGGCGTCATTCTCATCATGGAGATCTACAGCCATTACGACATAATCTCCTTGCTGTACAAATTCTGCTGTCAACTCAGCTATCCTAGGTTCAATATCAATGCCCGGCTGTCCGACCGGCAGACTTCCATCCACAAAATCATTCGTAAAATCAATCACGATCAATGCTTTCATGAGTTGAACCCCCTAAGACTAAGTATATATGGATAATAAAGGCTCATGATCTGTGAACATGTACAGCTGAGCCGGACGCTGTGAGTACTGGTTGGAGCTGAGCGAATTGCCCGCTTCATCATTCACTTCTACTAATATACCCTGGCGGCTGCGGGTTGAAGTGATTTTGCGAATGAAGTTAGGTTCCTTGAATTCAGGAACTACCGTCTGGATAACCTGATACAGCTCACTGAGCGTAAAATGCTGTGGCAGAAACTGCCTCGCAATCGTTGTCTGCAGCATTTGCTGCTGTATACGCAAGTAGGCGTCTGTAATGATATTATGATGATCGAACGCTAATTCCAGTTCCTCAAGCGCTTCCTGCAGAGTGAATAAACCGACTTCGCCTGCGTCATCAGATGCCTGTCTTTGCTCTAGCATCCACTCTTCAACCAACGCGAAGAAGGCGTGGCTGATAATCCAACCGCGGGGATCGCGGCCCGGTGTACTATAGACTCCAAGATATTCCAAATGTCCGCCGTTCACACCCGTTTCTTCCTTCAGTTCACGGGTTGCTGCATCGTATATGGATTCGTCTTCCTGGCAAAACCCACCCGGTAAAGCCCACATCCCGGCATAAGGCCATTTCTTCCGTCTGATCAGCATTACTTTTAATTCACGCAGAGGCAGTGTCTTGGTAACCGTCTTCCGCTCGCGCTTAGTTAATGTAAACATAACAATATCAGCCGGAACACCATCCGGCGTGCGGTACTGTTTGGCGTTATAGGTTTGTTCCCCGTTGTCGCTCACTATAGATCCATCCTTTGCCGCAGCTTTAGTTTACTATTCGTATCTTTAAATGTACCAAACATGAACTAATAAAATCAACTACCCTATGTAACAAGTTTACATCATTTACCCAGATTTAAAAATAAAGGAGCGGATCTATATCCGCCCCTGAACTATTCTGACTTAATCGCCGCATGTGGACGGAGGTGCTTCAGTGCCGGCTTCCACATTAATTTTTTCCGAAACCGTATCTCTGATTACAGAAATAACGAGCTGCAGCAGATAATTGATATCCGTCTGGCTTTGCTGGAATTCATTCACCACGGGAATCCCGTCGATCTCATCCTGCAGCACCTCGATCTCGCCTTCGATCTTGGCTACCATGGCTTTATTCTTGAAGCTTTCGAAGGCCACAATCTCCTTCTGTTTCTTCTTGATCGTCGCGATTAATCCCTGTACCCGTTCGTGGTTATTGACTTTTAACTCGGCCTGCTGGAAATGCCGCACTTCCTCACTGGTCGAGATCAAGGAAGCTAGCTCTTTCGCCTTGCCCATAATATCCTCGCGGACAATTAGATCACGGGTATTGTGGGACTGCATTCCGTATTCATTCAGATGCTGTTCCTTCTGGCTCACTGCTTACACGCCCCTTTTCGTATATGATTAATGGATCACTGCGGCTTCGACTACGCGATCCCCTTTAATGTACCAAGTCTTGGTATCTGTAATTCTTACCTGCACAAAGGTGCCGATAAGCTCCTTTGTACCTTCAAAATGCACGAGTTTATTCGTACGGGAACGACCGGAGAGCATGTTAGCATTGTTCTTACTCTCACCCTCAACGAGAACCTCAACGACCTCGCCCAGCATCCCGTCATTAATGATCCGGCTATTCTCTTTAATGAGACTATTCAGCCTTTGCAGACGTTCGCTCTTAACCTCCATCGGTACATTATCCTCCATGGCCGCTGCAGGGGTACCCTCGCGTGGAGAATAAATGAACGTGTAAGCCATATCATACCCTACCTCGCGAACAAGCGATAGCGTCTCCTCAAACTGTTCCTCCGTTTCACCGGGGAAGCCAACAATGATATCGGTAGACAACACAGCACCTGGGACATTAGCCTTAATCTTGCGGACGAGTTCCTGATAAGCTTCACGGGTATATTTGCGACTCATTTTCTTCAATATAGCCGTGCTCCCGGATTGAACTGGCAGATGAATATGCTCCACCAGATTGCCGCCTTTGCCTAACACTTGAACCAATTTATCGTCAAAATCACGGGGATGTGAGGTCATAAAGCGGATGCGCGGAATGTCGATCAGCCGCATATCATCCATCAGATCACCGAATGTATAATCGATATCAGTAAAATCCTTGCCGTAGGCATTTACATTCTGCCCCAGCAAAGTCACTTCCTTAAAGCCTTGACGGGCTAGCTCCCGCACCTCGGCAATGACATCCTCCGGACGGCGGCTGCGCTCCTTGCCACGTGTGAACGGTACAATACAGTAGGTACAGAATTTATCGCAACCGTACATAATGTTTACCCAAGCACGCATACCTTCACGCTTCTTCGGCAGGTTCTCAATAATGTCGCCTTCCTTAGACCATACCTCCACGACCAGCTCTTTGCTGAACAAGGCTTCCTTAATCAGCTGCGGCAGCCGGTGAATGTTATGCGTACCGAAGATCATATCCACGAAGCTGTGCTTTTGCATGATCCGGTTCACAACGCCTTCTTCCTGCGACATGCAGCCGCAGATGCCGAGCAGTAGTCCCGGTTTCTCGATCTTTAGTACTTTAAGATGCCCTAGCTCACCAAACACCTTATCCTCTGCGTTCTCACGAATCGCGCAGGTATTCAGCAAAATAATATCCGCCAGATTACGGTCAGGGGTGCTGCTATAGCCCATCTGCTCCAGCAGGCCCTTCATTGTTTCCGTGTCATGCTCATTCATTTGGCAGCCATAAGTTGTGATATGGTAGAATTTATTCTCCCCAATATCAACCATATCAGCCGGAATCTCGAAGTCATAATGCACTTCAATATCTTCCTTACCCCGTCGTTTGCCTTCCTTATAGTCAGGCTGGCTGTTAATCTGTACATTTCTGCCCTTAATCCGGTAAGTGGTCTTGCCTTCAGTTTCACTGATCAGCTTGGCATCACTGAAATCGAAATATTGTGCGTAATCTTTGGCACCCTTGCCGGATTTTAAGTCCGGTGAGTTCTTGTTCCCCTTAGTCATGCTGCTCACGTCCTCTATTGATAAACAATTATTTTTATTCTGCTAATTTAAAATTATAACATATCTACTTATTCATAGGTATGGTTGGAGTCGATCAAGATGAAACGGCTTCGCCGCCCTCTGAAAGAGGCGGCATCCGTTTCTTCGAGAAATATAAGGATAAGTTATTGCGTGAAGCATATAAATTCTTATCTTTTTAAAAAAGAGCTGATCACTAAGCAGAAATTGCCTAGGAACAGCTCTTTTCCTTTATATAGCTGCATTGCATGCAGTTCAGCAATGGGGATTTCGTTATTTAAGCTCAGTACAACGTTTTGGTTGACTCGGAAGTAAACGGAAGAATCTCGTCTGTTCTGCCGCTCTGAACCTTGGCAGGCCACTCGGGATCGACGATCAGTGCTCTGCCTACTGCGACAAGATCAAATTCCTCTTTCTCCAGCATCTCCACCAGACGATCAAGATTATCCTCTTCATTCTTATCGGGAACTGCGGATACAAACTCGCTGTTCAGGCCGACAGAGCCCACTGTGATGCTTGGTTTGCCTGTTATTTTCTTCGTCCAGCCGGCCAAATTCAGCTCGGAGCCTTCGAATTCGGGCAGCCAGAAACGGCGTGTGGAGCAATGGAAAATATCTACGCCAGCATTGCTCAGCGGTGCCAGGAAACGGGTTAGTTCTTCCGGATTCCGCGCCAGCTTAGCGGAGTAATCGCCCGCTTTCCACTGTGAGAAACGAAGTACAATCGGGAAGTCCGGTCCGACTGCACGGCGGCAGGCGTCAACGATCTCCACAGCAAACGTAGTACGCGCTTCCATATCGCCACCATAACGGTCTGTGCGCTGGTTTGTTTTTTCCCAAAAGAACTGATCGATCAAATACCCATGCGCGCCATGCAGTTCGATGCCGTCAAAGCCGATTCGCTTGGCATCTGCAGCCGCGTGTGCGAAAGCAGTGATAGTCCCCTGAATTTCATCCTCAGTCATAGGTTCAGTAACCTGTTCTCCTGCCAGATTCAAACCAGAAGGTCCGATGGGCAGAGCCTCTGCATTCGGCAATGCGCCTATGGAACGAGCCATTCCAACATGCCATAACTGCGGAATAATTTTGCCGCCTGCTGCGTGGACTTCTTCAACCACCTGTGCCCAGCCCTTCAAGGCTTCTTCCCCATGAAAGTTAGGAATGTTCTGATGGCTGACTGCTGAAGGATGGTTAATCGCTGTGCCTTCAGTAATGATTAGACCGACCCCACCTTCCGCCCGGCGGCGGTAATAGGCGGCAACATCGCTACCGGGAACTCCGTTAGGGGAAAACACCCGTGTCATCGGTGCCATAACAATCCGGTTGGAAAGGCTAAGATTACCTGCCTGAAAAGGTGTGAATAAAATTTCTGTATTCATATTTGTCCTCCGTATCATAATTTGATTACTTTAAGTAAGTCTTATTATCGCTCTGTTTGGGATCATTTGCAAATTGTACAATAACAAATAATCCGGACATTGCAGCATAAGCTGGCAACACCCGGATTGTTTACTGTTCTTACTATATAAGTTGTCTGTTTCTTGATCCAACACATCCCTAGGATTGGCTGATAAGCTCCTTAGGTTCCTCCGAACGCTTGGACAGCACATCACGTTCATAATCCTTCACTTCATGGAGCCACTGCTCACGTACTGGCGTTCCTTGCAGCTCACAGTAGTAATCCCACACTGCACCGAACGGATAGGACTTAAACTCCTCTACCAAAGCTAGTCGCGAGGTATAATCCCCCGCAAGCTCTAGCTTTCTTAGCTCCTCTACCGGCTCCAACATGGCCCGCAACAGCGCCTTGATGGTATTGCGTGTCCCGATAACCCAAGCCGCGAGATGGTTGATGCTGCCATCAAAGAAGTCGAGTCCAATGTGAGTCTTCGGCAGCAAATTGCCCCGCACCAGCTCACGAGCAATTTCAACCAGTTCATCATCCATGGTCACAACATGGTCACTGTCCCAGCGTACGGGACGACTCACATGCAGCAGCAAATTCTCGCTAAATAACAGAATCGCCGATAGCTTGTTACTGATGACCTCGGTCGGATGGAAGTGACCCGCATCAAGGCAAATCGCTTTACCACGTGTCAGCCCGTAACCCATGTAGAATTCATGGGAACCAACCACATAACTCTCTGAGCCCAGCCCGAACAGCTTGCTCTCCACGGCATCAATATTGTACTGTGGGTCAATCTCTTCGCTGAAGATTTCATCCAACGAATCCTTTAGCCGTGCTCTTGGCGCCAATCGGTCCACTGGCGTATCTTTATAGCCGTCCGGTATCCAAACGTTAGTCACACAGGGCTGACCCAGCTCCCGACCGAAATGCTCCGCTATTTTCCGTGATGCCTTGCCGTGCCGAATCCAGAAATTACGGATGTCCTCGTCCGCATGGCTTAAGGTGAAGCCGTCCGCTGCTTTTGGATGAGAGAAATAAGTGGGGTTGAAATCGAGTCCCAAACCTTGTGTTTTGGCCCAATCTACCCAATTCTGGAAATGACGCGGCTCAAGTTCATCCAGATCCACTACTTCATCCGTATCCGCATAGATGGCATGCAGATTGACCTTGTGCTTGCCTGGAATCAGCGACAATGCTTTCTCCAGATCCTCACGCAGCTCATCCGGCGTACCGGCACGGCCTGGATAGCTGCCGGTTACGGCAATGCCGCCGCTCAGCTCTTTATCCTTAAACAAGAAGCCGCGAACGTCATCACCCTGCCAACAGTGTAGTGAAATTTTGATCTTCGCCAGCTGTTCCAGTACTTCATCTATCTGAATACCGTGGGCTGCATACAGTTTTTTTGCCTCGTTATAGCTGTTGAGGATATTGGGGTTCATGTTGTTTCCTCCCGGTAAATCATATTTTAAAGTGACTTCACAAGAATGTTGAGTCTATCATTACCTTCTGCTATCAGCGACCACAGCACCAACAGGTGCTTCGGAACCTCGTTTGCTTTCAGGGTGGCTATAACGCTCATTCTGAATCTCTTCCAGCGATTTACCTCGTGTCTCCGGCGCCATAAGGACACCAATAACAGCAGCAATCAGCAGGAAGCCAATCATAATCAACGCCGAGGCCTTAAATCCAAGTGAAGAGAGCATCGTTGGAACTGCCAGAGAAATCAGACCTACCGCGACACGTGCTATACAGAACAGAAAGCCCTGCGCCTTGGCGCGGTATTTGGTATGGAACAGCTCTCCCGCCCATAGTCCAAAGAAAGCCTGTGCGCCAAAACCTGCTGCTATACCCCACAGTATTACGAATATTATCAACTCCGTGATGCCCATGCCGCCAAATGCGAGTACCGCCCATGCCGCAATACCCATCACTGCCCCAATACCGTAGAGCACTTTGCGATTGGTTTTGTCACCGAATTTAATAAAGATAAAGTAGGTCGAAGCAACGGTAAGAATCCAGAGGAACGATTGCAGCAGATTGGCCTGAGTGGCGGTCAATCCGCCGACCTTTTGATAAATATATGGCATGAAATAACCCATTACACCCGCCACCAAATTCCAGAAGCAGTAGATTCCCAGCAGTAGAACGATAGCCCGTAAATTGGCTTTGTTCGTAAACAATTCCTTTACAGAGCTCTTGGAGCCTTGGCCTTTCGCTTGCAGCTTAACTTCCTTGGCTTTTTCTTCTTCCCAAATCTTACTTTCACTCATTTGCTGCTGCATAATCCAGGTAATTAAAGCGATTACGAACAGTTGACCAAAAATAATTCGGCTGCCCAGCAGACCAAGTGGAGCTAACGCAACAGACAGCAGCAGAGAAATCACTGGGCCTATGGACCAGGCCAGCTGCCCCCAACCCACACGTGAAGCCCGTTCATTCGGTGGAGCCTCCTCCGAAATATAGGTCCAGGCCGCGGGAATTGCCGCGCCTACGGCTACACCAGTGATCAGATAACCAGCCAGCAGCATCGGGAAGTTGAACGAAAGCGCAACCATCAATACGCCAACCATATATAGTAGAAGATCGTATTTATATATCAGCTTGCGCCCGTATTTATCAACCAGATATCCACCAATTAGCGCACCAACCGCTGCGCCAAAACCATTGGCACTGAGTGCCCCCAAGAGGCCGAGTTTGAGATCATTGATATCCAGATATTTCACCCAAAGTGAAAGTCCGCCCGCTCCCGCTACGATTGAACCCGCTTCCAGATAGTTGGACATAGCAACCGTGATGGTCGATTTCAGACCGCCCTTGGTGCCTTTAGTAACAGCAGCGCTTGTCATAACAATCCCCCTCCGCTAAATATCGATGTTCGAAGATTAAATACTTCCGGCAGATCTCTGGACACCGGACTATGATCCTCATGGGTCTCCATAATAT
>LIDZ01013038.1_pt13 | contig 18473 bp, 19 predicted proteins | sample 644651 | NCBI WGS metagenome assembly LIDZ01 (sample SAMN03856242, study PRJNA289617) | food metagenome | isolation source: wine grapes on drying loft during traditional withering process | host: Vitis vinifera cv. Corvina | place: Italy: Gargagnago di S. Ambrogio di Valpolicella | collected 2014-01 | reverse complement strand
GGTCAGCAGGACATCGCCAAGGTCGTGTTGGGTGAAAACTTCCAGAAAGTCTTCAGCATCAACAAAGGCTCGATCCCTGTTCGCAACGACATGCTGGCTGACATGGGCAAGTACGGTTTCGACTCGTGCGCCCAGACCGCTGCCAAGGACTTCCTGGCTGACGCCAAAACCGGCGGCCTGCAGCCAAGCATGGCGCACAACATGGCCACTACGCTGGCCGTTCAGGGTGCCTTCTTTGACGTCGTGACCAACTTCATCAACGACCCGAAAGCCGATCCGGCCGACGCGGCGAAGAAGCTGGGCGCTGCGATCAAGTCTGCCAAATAAAGGCCAGCGACTAGCGGCAAGCTGCAAGTCTCAAGCTGATCGATGATTGGCTTCTGACTTGCAGCTTGAGGCTTGCGACTTGCGGCCGCTTTCACTTTTTATTGGATTTTCACCATGAGTTCTGTTGCTGTGTTCAGCAAAGCCTCGCCGTTTGATGCACTGCAGCGCTGGCTACCCAAACTGGTGCTGGCGCCCAGCATGTTCATCGTACTGGTGGGCTTCTACGGCTATATCCTGTGGACGTTCGTTCTGTCGTTCACCAACTCGACTTTCCTGCCGACCTACAAATTCGTGGGTCTGGCGCAATACGCGCGGTTGTTCGACAACGACCGCTGGTGGGTAGCGAGCAAAAACCTCGCGGTGTTCGGTGGCATGTTCATCGGCATCAGCATGGTGGTGGGCGTGCTGCTGGCGGTCTTTCTGGACCAGCGCATCCGCCGCGAAGGCTTTATCCGCACCATTTATCTGTACCCGATGGCGCTCTCGATGATCGTCACCGGTACGGCCTGGAAATGGCTGCTCAACCCAGGCATGGGCCTGGACAAACTGTTGCGTGACTGGGGCTGGGAAGGCTTTCGCCTGGACTGGCTGATCGATCCGGACCGTGTTGTGTACTGCCTGGTGATCGCTGCCGTGTGGCAGGCGTCGGGCTTCATCATGGCGATGTTCCTGGCGGGCCTTCGCGGCGTCGACCAGTCGATCATCCGCGCCGCGCAGATCGACGGTGCGAGCATGCCGAAAATCTACTGGAAGGTCGTGCTGCCAAGCCTGCGTCCGGTGTTCTTCAGTGCGGTCATGATTCTGGCGCACATCGCCATCAAGAGCTTCGACCTGGTCGCTGCCATGACGGCCGGTGGCCCGGGCTATTCATCCGACCTGCCGGCAATGTTCATGTACTCGTTCACCTTCAGCCGTGGCCAGATGGGCATGGGTTCGGCCAGCGCGATTCTGATGTTGGGCGCGATTCTCGCCATCCTTGTGCCTTATCTGTATTCCGAGCTGAGGGCCAAGCGCAATGACTAGTCTCGCCAATAAGCCCGCCCTCAGCCTGAGCCGCGTCGCGATTTATGCGGTGCTGATCGTTGCCGTATTGCTTTATCTGGTGCCGCTGGTGGTCATGCTGTTGACCAGCTTCAAATCGCCGGAGGATATCGGCAGCGGCAACCTGCTCAGCTGGCCGACCGAAGTCACCGCCATCGGCTGGATCAAAGCGTGGGCGACGGTAAAAGGTTATTTCTGGAACTCGTTCCTGATCACCGTTCCCGCAGTGCTGATTTCCACCACCATTGGTGCGCTGAACGGCTACGTGCTGTCGATGTGGCGCTTCCGCGGTTCGCAGTTGTTCTTCGGCCTGCTGCTGTTCGGCTGCTTCCTGCCGTTTCAGACCGTCCTGCTGCCTGCGTCTTTCACCCTTGGCAAGATGGGCCTGGCCAATACCACGACGGGGCTGGTTTTCATTCACGTTGTCTACGGTCTGGCGTTCACCACACTGTTCTTCCGCAATTACTACGTCAGCATCCCAGAAGCACTGGTGAAGGCTGCACGTCTTGACGGTGCCGGCTTCTTCACCATCTTCCGTCGGATCATTCTGCCGATGTCGACGCCGATCATCATGGTCTGCCTGATCTGGCAATTCACTCAGATCTGGAACGACTTCCTGTTCGGTGTGGTGTTCTCCAGTGGTGATTCGCAGCCGATCACGGTCGCGCTGAACAACCTGGTCAATACCAGTACGGGCGCCAAGGAATACAACGTTGATATGGCGGCGGCGATGATCGCCGGTCTGCCGACCCTGCTGGTCTACGTGGTCGCAGGCAAGTATTTCGTGCGCGGGCTGACGGCCGGCGCAGTCAAGGGGTAATCATGGCAACGCTTGAACTACGCAATGTAAACAAGACTTACGGGGCCGGCCTGCCGGACACCCTGAAGAACATCGAACTCTCCATCAAAGAAGGCGAGTTCCTGATTCTGGTCGGCCCTTCGGGCTGCGGTAAGTCGACCCTGATGAACTGCATCGCCGGGCTGGAAAACATTACCGGCGGCGCGATCATGATTGGTGATCAGGACGTCAGCGGCATGAGCCCGAAGGATCGCGACATCGCGATGGTGTTCCAGTCCTACGCCCTGTACCCGACCATGAGCGTGCGCGAGAACATCGAATTCGGGCTGAAGATTCGCAAGATGCCTCAGGCTGACATCGATGCGGAAGTGGCGCGGGTTGCCAAGCTGCTGCAGATCGAACACCTGCTCAACCGCAAGCCGGGGCAACTGTCCGGTGGTCAGCAACAACGCGTGGCCATGGGCCGGGCGCTGGCCCGTCGTCCCAAAATCTACCTGTTCGATGAGCCGCTCTCCAACCTCGACGCCAAACTGCGCGTCGAGATGCGGACCGAAATGAAGCTGATGCACCAGCGCCTTAAGACCACTACGGTTTACGTGACCCACGACCAGATCGAAGCAATGACCCTGGGCGACAAAGTGGCGGTCATGAAGGACGGCATCATTCAGCAGTTCGGCACGCCGAAGCAGATCTACAACGATCCGGCCAACCTGTTCGTGGCGAGCTTCATCGGCTCGCCGCCAATGAACTTCATCCCGCTGCGCCTGCAGCGCAAGGACGGTCGCCTCGTCGCACTGCTCGACAGCGGTCAGGCCCGCTGCGAGCTGCCGATGAGCATGAACGACGCCGGTCTCGAGGACCGTGAGGTGATTCTGGGCCTGCGTCCCGAGCAGATCGTGCTAGCGTCCGGTGATGCTGCAGGTCTTCTGCCGACGATTCGCGCTGAAGTCCAGGTGACCGAGCCCACTGGCCCGGATACGCTGGTATTCGTTACCCTCAACGAGAGCAAGGTCTGCTGCCGTCTGGCGCCGGATATTGCACCTGCTGTGGGCGAGACCTTGACGCTGCAGTTCGATCCGGCGAAGGTTCTGCTGTTCGACGCGAAAACCGGCGAGCGCCTGGGCGTGCTGGCACCGAGTCAGTCGGTGGAGAACATGGGGAATGTCACGCGGCTCAACCGCAACTGATCCCGACGTGCAGGAGCACTGCACAAACGAGCACCTGTGACGGGTGGATGTCTGCCGTACAAAACCCGTCATGCACACGATGTACGTGGTTACAACGCTGTTCAAAAGCTAATAACAATAAAACGAGGATCCAAGGGATGAAAAAGGTACGTAACAAGTCGCTTAACCAGTTTCAGCTGATCGGTGGGTTGTCTGTCCTGAGCGCGTTGACGGTTTCCGGAACGGCGTTTGCAATGGAGCCCTTCAAAGCCAGCGAGCACATGACCGGTGACTGGGGTGGTCTGCGTCAAGAGCTGTATGACAAGGGTTACGACTTCCCGATCGAGTATGTAGGCGAAGCCGCCTCCAACCTCAACGGTGGTTACAACGACGACAGAACCGGCCGCTACAGCGACCAGTTTGCGTTTGGCGTTCAGATGGACCTGCAAAAAATCCTCGGCTGGCACGACGCAGAGTTCAAGCTCGCGATCACCGAGCGTAGTGGCAACAACATTTCCAACGACCGTATCGGCGATCCGCGTGCCGGCACGCTCAGCTCCTCCCAGGAAGTCTGGGGCCGTGGCCAGACCTGGCGTCTGACCCAGATGTGGGTCAAGCAGAAGTACTTCGACGGCAAGCTCGATATCAAGGTCGGCCGTTTCGGCGAAGGCGAAGACTTCAACAGCTTCCCTTGCGACTTCCAGAACCTTTCGTTCTGCGGCTCGCAGGTCGGTAACTACGTCAACACCTGGTACAACTGGCCTGTCAGCCAGTGGGCTGCACGCGTGAAGTACAACATCACGCCTGAGTTGTTCGCCCAGATTGGCGTCTACGAGCAGAACCCTTCGTACCTCGAAACCGGCAACAGCTTCAAACTCAGCGGCAGCGGCTCGAAAGGCACCGTCGTACCGGTTGAAGTGGTGTGGTCGCCAAACGTCAACTCGCTGCCCGGCGAATACCGTCTGGGCTACTACGTGAGCAACCCGAGCGCTGACGATCTCTACGAGAACGAAAACGGTCAGCCTCAGGCAATCGCTGGCGGTGACTTCAAGTCCCACAAAGACAAGCACGGCTGGTGGGTCGTGGCTCAGCAACAGCTGACCGCTCACAACGGCGACGCATCCCGCGGTCTGAGCATTTTCGCCAACGCGACGGTGCATGACAAAGCCACCAACTTCGTCGACAACTACCAGCAGGTCGGCTTCGTCTACAAAGGCCCGTTCGATGCACGTCCGAAGGATGACATCGGTATCGGCGTCGCGCGTATCCACGTGAACGATGATGCCCAGGACAACCGTCGTCTGGTCAACGCCGTCAACGGTATCGAAGACTACGACAACCCAGGCTACCTGCCGATCCAGAAGACCGAATACAACTCGGAAATCTACTACGGCGTGCACGTCACCGACTGGCTGACCGTGCGTCCCAACCTGCAGTACGTGAAGAGCCCGGGCGGTGTGGACGACGTCCAGAACGCGCTGGTTGCCGGCATCAAGATTCAATCGAAGTTCTAACTTAAAGCGGACGCTCCTCCGCGCTCCACAAACGATCAAGGGTCGTGTGTGCTTTACGGGCAGCCTGGCTGCCCGTTTTTTTTCCGCTATTTATTCCGCAGCAATGGCTCCGCATTCGGAGCATTTTTTCTCGCGTGACGAGTGACCGCTATCTGGAGCGCTACAACGATGCCCTTCAGGGATCCCGGCTCAACCGAGCATCCTCTCCAGCGTTTCTTCACCTCGGTGCGACCGCAACCGACCTTTCAGTGGGAACGCTACCAACAGCGTGATGTGCTGGTGATCAATCATGCGCAGTGCCAGGCCGTGTTCAGCCGGCAGGGCGCTCAGCTGTTGCATTTCGAACCTGCCGGGCAGAGACCCTGGCTGTGGTGCGCCGCGCACTGGCCTCTGGTCGGCGCGATCCGCGGCGGCGTGCCGGTCAGTTGGCCCTGGGTCGGGCGTCATCCCGGCGAGAGCGGCTGGCCGGCCAATGGCTGGGGTCGGCTGCTTGACTGGAAGCTGGTCGAAAGCCACGAGCACGAGGCGGGCGTGACATTGCGCTGGCAACTCAAGCTGTGGGACTGGCAGGCGGATCTCTACGCCGAGCTCGGCCAGGCGATGGACCTGCGCCTTGAAACGCGGCACGACGACAGCGAGCCTTGTCACTTCGGCCATGGCTTGCACGCCTACTGGCGCATCAGCGATGTAGCGGACGTCGCATTGCGTGGGCTCGACGGTGCCCACGGCTATGACGAACTCAGCCGCAGCGCCTGCGAGCAGCGGGGCGAGCTGCGGGTACAGGGCAGTTGTCAGCGGGTGTTCGAGCACGCCGGCATGCTTGAGTTGCAGGACGACGCATGGCAGCGGCGTTTGAACATCGACACCGGCGACAGCGACAGCACGGTGGTCTGGCACCCGGGCAACCGACCGTTGCTGGGCGTGGGTGGCGATGAAGCCATGGGTTTTTTGCGGGTCGAGGCGGCGTCAGGTGTGGATGATTGCCTGAGCCTGGCCCCCGGGCAGCACGCCAGTTTGAGCCTGCAGGCCAGTCTGGTTCACTGACCTGTTCCGACGCCTGTCTTGACAGGGTCCCGTCCGTCGATCAGTTCAATTCATCGTCCGCCGGATAACGGCTCGCGTTCAGGCTTTCCTTGATCTTGCGCAGGTGCGGCTGGAAATCGACGCCCCGACGCAGGGTCATGCCGGTCGCCAGCACATCCAGCACCGTCAGCTGGACGATCCGGGAGGTCATCGGCATATAGATGTCGGTGTCTTCCGGCAGCGGAATGTTCAGGCTCAGCGTGCTGGCTTTTGCCAGGGGCGAGTCGGCAGCGGTCAGTCCCAGCACCGACGCGCCATTTTCACGGGCGATGCGCGCCACTTCCACCAGCTCGCGGGTGCGTCCGGTGTAGGAAATGATCACGAACAGCTCGCCGGTGTGGGCCACCGAGGCCAGCATGCGCTGCACCAGCACGTCGGCGTGGGCAGTGACGGCGAGATTGAAACGGAAGAATTTATGCTGCGCGTCCAGTGCCACCGGCGCCGATGCCCCGAGGCCGAAGAAGTGAATCTGCCGCGCCTGAATCAACAAGTCGACCGCTTTGCTGATCAGGTTGGGGTCAAGCACCTGGCACACGCTGTCGAGGGACGCGATGGCACTGCCGAAAATCTTGCGGGTGTAGGCCTCCGGGTTGTCATCGGCTTCCACCGCGCGGCTGACGTAGGCGGCGCCGCTGGCCAGGCTCTGGGCCAGTTGCAGTTTCAGCTCCGGGTAGCCGCTGACATCGAATGAGCGGCAGAAGCGGTTGACCGTCGGTTCACTGACTTTCGCGGCTTGGGCCAGCGCAGCGATGCTGAACCGGGTGGCCTGCTGCGGATTGCTCAGAATCGCCTCGGCGACCTTGCGCTCGGCCTTGTTCAGCTCTTCCAGACGACTCTGGATCTGCTCCAGAAGATTGCGTACGCGGTCCATTGTTTGTCCTTCTGATGAAACGTCGACAGGCGGGTGAACAGGCCTTTATTTGAAGAGTGGGAATTGGGCCTTTAGCCTGTCGCAAAGGTGGCCTATCGTACTGAGGGCCTGTGGTGATCACCACTCTAATGTGGTTCTAGTGGGAATGTTGTGGTTATTACTACATTCGGCCTTGAGTAACGCCTTTAAAAAAGGTATTTGTAGCTTAACTTGATAAAAGAACCAACATTATGCTCTCGATTACGGTTGAACCGTGCACTTTTGCGTTGTTTGGCGCCTTGGGTGACCTGGCGGTACGCAAACTGTTTCCTGCGTTGTACCAGCTTGATCGAGCTGGACTGCTGCATGCCGAGACCCGAATTATTGCGTTGGCCCGTGAGCCGGGAACTCCTGAGGAGCACCTGGCCTACATTGATAAAAGCCTGCGTCGCTTCGTCCCCGAGGCGCAGCTTGAGACCGAGCACGTGGAGCGTTTTCAGGCCCGCCTGAGTTACCTGCACGTGGACTTCCTCAAGGGCGAAGATTACGTCGCGCTCGCCGAAGCCGTGGGCGACGCGCCGACCATGATTGCCTACTTCGCGACGCCAGCGTCGGTCTATGGCGCCATCTGCGAAAACCTCGCGCTGGTCGGCCTTACCGATCGCACCCGGGCGGTGCTGGAAAAACCCATCGGCCATGACCTCGCGTCGTCCCGTCGCGTCAATGACGCCGTTGCCAGGTTCCTGCCTGAAACCCGCATCTACCGGATCGACCATTACCTGGGCAAGGACACGGTGCAGAACCTCATTGCCCTGCGTTTTGCCAACAGTCTGTTCGAGACGCAGTGGAACCAGAACCACATCTCCCACGTGGAAATCACCGTGGCAGAGAAGGTCGGCATCGAAGGGCGTTGGGGCTATTTCGACCAGGCCGGTCAACTGCGCGACATGATCCAGAATCACCTGCTGCAGCTGCTGTGCCTGATCGCGATGGACCCGCCCAGCGACCTGTCGGCCGACAGCATCCGTGACGAGAAGGTGAAAGTGCTCAAGGCACTGGCGCCGTTCACGCCGGAGCGTCTGGCCACCCAGGTGGTGCGCGGTCAATACATCGCCGGTTACAGCGACGGCAAGCCGGTGCCGGGTTATCTGGAGGAAGAAAACTCCAACACCCAGAGCGACACTGAGACGTTCGTCGCCATTCGTGCCGACATCCGTAACTGGCGTTGGTCGGGCGTGCCGTTCTATTTGCGTACCGGCAAACGCATGCCGCAGAAGCTGTCGCAGATCGTGATCCACTTCAAAGAGCCGCCGCATTCCATCTTTGCACCGGAGCAGCGCTTGCAGATCAGCAACCGACTGATCATCCGCCTGCAGCCCGATGAAGGCATCTCGCTGCAAGTGATGACCAAGGATCAGGGCCTGGACAAAGGCATGCAGCTGCGCAGCAACCCTTTGCAGCTGAGCTTCTCCGACGCCTACCGCAGCGCCCGTGTGCCGGACGCCTACGAGCGGTTGTTGCTGGAGGTCATGCGTGGCAATCAGAACCTGTTTGTGCGCAAAGACGAAATCGAATACGCCTGGCAATGGTGCGACCAGTTGATCGCTGGCTGGAAAAAGGCGGGCGATGCGCCCAAGCCTTACCCGGCCGGTTCCTGGGGGCCGATGAGCTCCATTGCTCTTATTACGCGTGACGGGAGGTCCTGGTATGGCGATATGTGAACTTGAATTTCCGGCCGGTCTGAAGGCCCACGAATTCGATAACCCTGAAGTGCTGGCGAACGCGCTGGCCGATCAGGTGGCCGAGCGTCTGACGGCGGCAATTTCCAGCAATCCTCACGGCACCGCTACCTTGGTGGTGTCGGGCGGCAAAAGCCCGGTGGCGTTCTTCAAGGGGCTGGCGCAGAAGCCGCTCGAGTGGTCGAAAGTCTGCGTGAGTCTGGCTGACGAGCGCTGGGTGCCGACCGAGCACGCCGACAGCAACGAAGGCCTGCTCAAGCGTTTTCTGCTTCAGGGCCCGGCGGCCGAGGCAGGGTTCTTCAGCTTGTACCGTGCGACCACCACAGTGGATGAGGCCGCAGCCGCAACGGACGAGGCGCTCAAGGCGCTGCCGAAGATCGACGTGCTGATTCTGGGCATGGGTGACGACGGGCATACCGCGTCGCTGTTCCCCGACAGCCCGCATCTGAAGGAAGCGCTGGATCTCAACAGCGACCGTCGTTGCCTGCCCATGCTTGCACCGACCGTTCCTCATCAGCGCCTGACCCTGACGCGTCCGGTGCTGGCGTGCGCAGCGACCACCATCCTGTCCGTCTCCGGTCAGGCCAAACTCGACACATTGCGCGCGGCACTGGCAGGCGATGACCTTGCCGAAATGCCGGTACGCGCGTTCCTTAACCCGTCTCTAGAGATCTACTGGTGCCCATAAGCAAAGGATCAGCCGCCATGGAAAATACCCAAGTGAAACAGCCGTTGAATAGCATGGCGAGCAAGATTGCCCAGATCGACGCACTCTGCGCGAAAGCAAAGATTCTGCCGGTCATTACCATCGCCCGCGAACAGGATGTCCTGCCGCTGGCCGATGCCCTGGCCGCTGGTGGCCTGAACGCGCTGGAAATCACCCTGCGCTCGGAGTTCGGCCTCAAAGCCATCCGCATGCTGCGTGATGCGCGGCCTGAGCTGAGCGTTGGCGCCGGCACCATTCTCGACCGCCACATGCTCAAGGCGGCGGAGGAGGCGGGTTCACAGTTCATCGTCACCCCGGGCAGCACTCAGGATCTGCTGGAAGCTGCCGCACTGAGCGAATTGCCGCTGCTGCCAGGCATCAGCAGTGCTTCGGAAATCATGATCGGTTACGCGCTGGGTTATCGTCGCTTCAAGCTGTTTCCGGCGGAAATCAGTGGCGGTGTCGGTGCAATCAAGGCACTGGGCGGTCCATTCCCGGAAGTGCGTTTCTGCCCCACCGGCGGTGTCAGTGCGGCCAACCTGAAAAACTACATGGCGCTGCCCAACGTGATGTGCGTCGGCGGCACCTGGATGATCGATAACGCGTGGGTGAAGAACGGCGACTGGCAGCGGATTACCGACGCCACTGCCGAAGCCATCGCGTTGTTCGACTGAGTCTGGATACGCCGGTCAGGCGCACGCTTGGACAGCCCCCGTTCAACTGGGGGCTGGTCTACTGCTGAGCATGATCCGTTTATAGCGTCCCGCGGGGCGTTGCTGCAGAAGTCGTTGTTGCATGGCTTTTTTACGGTGTTCCTTGGTCGGGAACGCCGTTTTTTTTTGCGTCGTTTACACGCAATACATATGTACCGCACAGGCAGGGGCGGGAGCGCTTATCTTTGCCGCTCCTTTGTAGTTCGTTTCTCGATGGATTTACGGCGCCTTCGTCATGACGGCGCCGTCTTTTTTCCACGATCCTGTCAGGGGCGTTGACCCAGGTGCAGCCTATAGGGCAGGGCTCACGCCAATGCGCGAAGTGCCGCGACCAGCTGTTCAACGTCCTTTGCCGACGTGGTGAATCCCGGCGTGATGCGAATGCACGTCCCGCAGGCCGAGCCTTCCCGCGTTACTGCAAAAATGCCGTGCTCATCGAGCAGGCGCTTGACCATGAGTTCCTGATCTGCGTGACGGCTGAACCGAAATGACGTGATCCCGCAATACAGTCGCGGGTCGTCCGGCGTCAGCACCTCGATGCCTTCGATACTGCGCGCTTGAGTCACCCACAGGTCTCGCAGATACGCCAAACGTGCACCCTTGGCCGGTGCGCCCCCCATGGCGCGATGCTCGGCGAACACTTTGGGCAGGGTCATCAATGCCGGAATATTCGGCGTCCCGTAAGGCACGCGTCCGAGGATGTCGTCCGCACCGTAGCGCTCGTCTGCCATGTCGGGGTCGATGGCGCTCAGGCGTTCCTGCTTCACGTAAATAAAGCCCAGGCTCAGCGGCGCGCCTATCCATTTCTGCAGGTTGAAGCCGGCGAACGACACGCCAAGGTCAGCAAGCTCGAAATCCAGCAGGCCCAAGGCATGAGCGCCATCCAGAATGACTTCGATGCCGTGGGCCTTGGCCAGCTCGGCGATGGCCTTCACCGGCATCACCAGCCCGGTCCGGTGGGTGACGTACGTCAGCGCCACCAGTTTGAGCCGTGGGTGTGCAGCAAACGCCTCGCGGTAGGTCTGCAGCAGCCCTTCGTGGCTCGCGGGATGCTGGTGAGTGACTTCGATCACCTCAACGCCACGGTTCTTCGCCAGCCAGCGCATGCCGGTCTGTACGCTGTTGTAATCCAGGTCGCTGACCAGGACCTGGTCGCCTGCCACAAGGCCGTTGTAGTTGCGAATCAGCGCTTGCACCGACTCCGACGCGGAGCGGGTGAGGGCCACTTCGCGGGCCGGCACGTTCAGCAGATCGGCGAGGTCGGCGCGGATGATCTCGCTGTCTTCGGTATCGAACTTCTGCCGCACGTAGACCGAGTTGCTGCGATTGACGTACGCCAGGTTCTGCTCGTAATCCTTGAGTGCTGCGCGGGTCATGCGGCCGAAATAGCCGTATTCGAAATTCACCGGCCCCGGTTCGACGTCGAACTGCGCCGCGACCTGCTGCCAGAACGCTTCGTCCCGAGCCTGTTCATCCGCCCATTCCGTTATTGCGCATGCAGTGCTGTTCATCCGGCGGCTCGCTTTTATCAATGGATGTTTAGTTGAAGCGTATGGGTGTTTTCGACGGGCCCGGGCGCAGCGGTTCGCGAGGGCGGGTGCGCAGAGGATCCAGCAGCGCCGACAGGCCGTTGTGATCAATCTCGTGCATCAGTGCCAGCAGGCTGCCCAACTCCCCTGCCGGGAAACCCTTTCGAGCAAACCAGTTCAGGTAATCGCCCGGCAGGTCCGCCAGCAGTCTCCCCTGATACTTGCCGAACGGCATTTCGCGAGTCACCAACAGTTTGAGTTTTTCCGGGTTCATCCAAAAGCCGCTTATCCGTTCGAGTGAACTCAGACGATACGTGCATTCTGCAACTACGCAAACACACAGATCATGCAGAAAGCGCGGATGAACTGTCCCTTGATATTCATAAGCTATTGAAAAATAAAACTATTTATTATCGGCAAAAGCTGGCACGCACAGTGCAATATTCCTTCTATCGAGTGTTTCGTTAACCAGACCTTTGATAAACCTGCCAAAAAGGAACCGCAAAATGTCGGATATCAACAAAGAAGCCATCTCTATCCTGAATGACTTGATCGAGACCAGCATTGACGGTGAGAAAGGTTTTCACACTGCTGCTGAAGACGCCAAGAACCCGGAAATCAAGGCCTACCTGCTCTCCCGTTCTTCTGGCTGCAAGACGTCGGTTGCCGAGCTTCAAGCTGAAGTACGTGCACTGGGCGGCGATCCAGAAGATTCCTCCAGCATCGCTGGCGGCGCACACCGCCTGTGGGTCAACCTGAAAAGCGCGTTGAGCGGCAAGAACGACGAAGCGGTCCTGAACGAAGTCGAAAGCGGTGAAGACCACGCGCTGAAGGCTTACAAAAAGGCTGCCCAGGAAGCTACCGAGAAGAACTTGCCAGTTAACGTCACTACCCTGATCCAGCGTCAGCTGCAGGGCGTGCAAGCGAACCACGACAAGGTTAAAGCCCTGCGTGACACCGTTCGTGCTGCCAACAAGTAATTCGCGGTAACGTCGAAAAACGCCAGCCAGTCTGGCGTTTTTTTATGCCTGCGATTCGGCAGAGGGCGCTACATAGGGTTCGAATTCCACGCGGTTCCTGCCTTGTTTCTTGGCCCGGTACAGGGCCCGGTCCGCGGCGTGAAACAGCGGCTCGGGCAGATCGTGGGTCGCCGGCAGGTGCGTGGCCACGCCAATGCTGACGGTGATGGGCACTGTGTCCTCGGCGAAAGGCGGAAGTGCTTCTATCGCCAGACGCAGGTTTTCCGCGATCACACAGGCACCTGCCTTGTCGGTTTCCGGGAGCACCACCATGAACTCCTCACCGCCATAGCGCGCGGCGAGGTCACCCGGCCTGCGGATGCTGGCGGTCAGGGTCTGGGCAACGCTGCGTAATGCGACGTCGCCGCCATGATGCCCGTGTCGATCGTTGAAGGCCTTGAAGTGATCCACATCAATCATCAGGAGTGCCAAAGGCCTTTCCGAACGCATGCCCCGCGCCCATTCCTGCTTGAGCACCTGATCCAGCCTGCGCCGGTTGGCTAGGCCGGTCAGCCCATCTGTAGACGCCAGCCCGGCCAGTTCACGCTCGGCGTTCTGGCGCAGGCGCAGTTGGCGGCCCAACAGCCAGGACAGCGAGAGGATCCCGAGGCACAGCAAACCGGTCGCGCTTGCCACCAGCAGCGCGTTGCGTTTCCACAGCGCGTAGACGTCGTCCCGGGATTGAGCGACCACGACGATCAATGGCAAGTCACCCACCCGTGAGAAGGTGTAAAGCCGCTGAGCACCGTCGAGTTCGGATATCGCCGCAAAGCTGCCGTTGACCTCCCTCAGAATGCGTTTGAAGTTGGGCCGCATGCTGAAGTTCTGGCCGATGAAGGTCCGGTTATTGTCGTCGGGTTGCCGTGCGAGCATCACGCCATCCGCGCTGAGCAGGTTGACGGTGCTGGTGGGACCGATGTCCAGCGTGCGAAACAGTTGATCGAAGTACGACAGGCGCATTGATGCACTGGCAATGCCGACGAACTGGCCGTTGTCGGAGGGGAGACGGCGACTGAAACTGATGCACAGGTCCTTGAAGCCCCAGCGCGACAGGAAGGGCCCGTCGACCACCAGCGCCAGCGAGCCGCTGTCCCGGTGTTTCTGAAAGCCTGGCCGGTCTGAGAAGTTGTCCAGCCGAGGCGTCAGCGAGGTGGAGTCGGCGACGATGCGCCCGGTGTCATCCAGCAGCACCACATCGCCCTTAAAGGGCGCCGCCGTGGCCCGGTCGAAGAGCACCAGCTGGCGCAATTCCGGAGAGATCGTCATGACATCGGGCCGTCGCCAGGCCGCGATCAGGCCCAATAGGGAGGTGTCATACAGCTCGGCATTGCGCTGCACGTCAGCGTCGATCAACTGCACCACATTGTTTGCCGAGCGCACAGCGGCTTCGTTGGCCGTCCCCAGCTCCCGAAACAGCAACCAGGTCACGATGGCGAGTATGGCGGCCACCGCCACGGCGCTGCCCAGCATCAGCATCTTCTCGGAACCGGATCTGATCCCTCGTGAGAATGGAGGCTTGGCTGTCAGTGGCATCGATCATCTCTGACGGGGAAATGGAGGCGTCGTGCGGCGGTAGGGCTTATTCGCCTTCGTCAAACTTGTTGTTGATCAGTTCCACCAGCCCCGCCAGCGCCGCATCGGCTTCTTCACCTTCGGTGGCGAGGTGGATCAGGGTGCCCTTACCGGCAGCCAGCATCATGACGGCCATGATGCTTTTGCCATCGACCATGGTTTCCGGGGTGCGGCCGACCCTGATCTGACACGGGTACTTGCCGGCAACACCCACGAACTTGGCGGCGGCCCGGGCGTGCAGACCCAGCTTGTTGATGATGGTGATTTCTAGAGCGGGCATCGCGATGGAGGTCCTTTCAGCTTAGGTCGCGGTGGCGGACCTGAACATTCTTGAGCGATTGCTGCAGGACCTGACCCAGACGTTCGGTCAGGTAGACGGAGCGGTGGTGTCCGCCGGTGCAGCCAATGGCGATAGTGACGTAAGCGCGGTTGCTGGCGGCAAAGCGCGGCAACCACTTATTGAGATACGAGAAGATGTCCTGGAACATTTCTTCGACGTCGGGTTGTGCTGCGAGGTACTCGGCAACCGGCTTGTCGAGGCCCGACTGCTCGCGCAGTTCGGGTTTCCAGTACGGGTTGGGCAGGCAGCGCACGTCGAACACCAGGTCGGCGTCCACTGGCATGCCGCGCTTGAAGCCGAAGGATTCGATGAGGAAGGCAGTGCCCGGTTCGGGTTTGTTCAGCAGGCGCAATTTGAGAATGTCGCGCAGCTGATAGAGATTCAGGTGCGTAGTGTCGACCGTCAGATCAGCCAGATCGATGATCGGGCCGAGCAGGGTCTTCTCGTCACGAATGGCTTCGGCCAGCGAGCGCGTTGCCGTGCTCAGCGGATGACGGCGACGGGTCTCGGAAAAGCGCTTGAGCAGGGTAGGTTCATCTGCATCGAGGAACAGCACGTCGCACTGGATGTGGCGGGCGCGCACCTCGGCGAGCATGCGTGGGAATCGGGTCAGGTGACTGGGCAGGTTGCGCGCGTCAATCGAGACCGCCAGTAAAGGCTCGGCCAGTTCGGTGTTGATCAGTGCGCGCTCGGCCAGCTCCGGGAGCAGGCCGGCGGGCAGATTGTCGACGCAGTAGAAACCGCTGTCTTCAAGGACGTCGAGGGCCGTGCTCTTGCCGGAGCCGGAGCGGCCGCTGACGATGATCATGCGCATGATCAGTGACCGTTCTGGACGTCGAGCACGACGCTGTAAAGCTCTTCGTCGGTTTTGGCGGCGCGCAGGCGCTTACGCACATCGTCACGGTCGAGCATGCTGGCGATCTGGCGCAGCAGTTCCAGGTGAGCATCGGTGGCCGCTTCCGGGACCAGCAGCACAAACAGCAGGTCAACCGGCGCGCCGTCGATGGCGTCGAAATCGATGGGTTTCTCGAGATGCAGCACAGCGCTGACAGGCGTTGTACAGCCCTTCAGGCGGCAGTGGGGAATGGCGATGCCATTACCGAAACCGGTGGAGCCGAGTTTTTCACGGGCAATAAGGCTTTCAAACACCACCTGTTCATCAAGATCGGGCACTTGCTTGCCGATCATGCTGGCGATGTTTTGGAGTACGGCTTTTTTGCTGCCGCCTGGCACGTTCACGAGTGAACGGCCAGGGGTCAGAATATTTTCAAGTCGGATCATGAGTGGGGAGTGTCAGCGAGCAGTCGCGCCTTGCAGCAGACTTTGCTGTTTTTCCTTATGTTTTTTGAGTTGGCGGTCAAGCTTGTCGGCAAGCAGGTCAATGGCTGCATACATGTCGTCGTGTTCGGCGTTGGCAACCACTTCAGCGCCAGGAACGTGCAAGGTGGCTTCGATCTTCTGCTTGAGCTTCTCGACCTCCATCGTGACCTGCACATTCGTGATCTTGTCAAAGTGGCGTTCCAGTCGGGCGAGTTTCTCGCCGATGTAGGTACGCAGAGGTTCGGTCACTTCCAGCTGGTGTCCACTGATGTTGACTTGCATACAGCTTCTCCTTCGTTGCCAGTGCATTAAGAGGCAGGCGTAATGCCTGCCACTGGAACACTTTGACGTATGACCTTTACATCAGTCGCTTGCGTTCGCTGGACGGCGAGATCCCAAGGGATTCACGGTACTTGGCGACTGTGCGACGGGCCACTTGAATGCCTTGTGCTTCCAGTAAACCAGCGATCTTGCTGTCACTCAACGGCTTTTTCTGATTTTCCGCAGCGACCAGTTTTTTGATGATCGCGCGAATCGCCGTGGACGAGCATTCGCCGCCTTCCGAGGTGCTGACGTGGCTGGAAAAGAAATATTTGAGTTCGTAGATCCCGCGTGGGGTGTGCATGAATTTCTGCGTGGTGACCCGGGAAATCGTCGATTCGTGCATGCCGACCGCCTCAGCGATGTCATGCAGAACCAGCGGCTTCATGGCCTCGTCGCCGTACTCAAGGAAGCCGCGCTGGTGTTCAACGATTTGCGTCGCCACCTTCATCAGCGTCTCGTTACGGCTTTGCAGGCTCTTGATGAACCAGCGCGCTTCCTGCAGCTGATTGCGCATGAACGTATTGTCGGCGCTGGTATCGGCACGACGCACGAACCCCGCGTACTGCGGATTGACCCGCAGGCGCGGCACGGATTCCTGGTTCAGCTCCACCAGCCAGCGCTCGTTGTCCTTGCGCACGATGACGTCAGGCACAACGTATTCGGCTTCACTGGACTCGATCTGCGAGCCGGGGCGCGGGTTGAGGCTCTGGACCAGTTCAATGACCTGCCGCAGGTCGTCTTCCTTGAGCTTCATGCGGCGCATCAGTTGCGCGTAGTCGCGGCTGCCCAACAGATCGATGTAGTCGCTGACCAGCTTCTGCGCTTCCGCCAGCCACCTGGTTTTAGCCGGCAACTGACGGAGCTGCAGCAGCAGGCATTCGCTCAGGTTGCGAGCGCCGATGCCCGCAGGCTCGAACTGCTGGATGCGGTGCAGAACGGCTTCGATTTCGTCCAGCTCGATATCGAGCTCAGGATCGAAAGCGTCGAGCAATTCTTCCAGTGTTTCGTCGAGGTAGCCCTGGTTGTTGATGCAGTCGATCAGCGTCACGGCGATCAGGCGATCGGTGTCCGACATCGGCGCGAGGTTGAGCTGCCAGAGCAGGTGGCTTTGCAGGCTTTCGCCAACGGAGGTGCGGGTGGTGAAATCCCACTCGTCATCGTCATTGCTGGGCAGGCTGCTGGCGCTGGTCTGATAGACGTCTTCCCACGCGGTGTCGACAGGCAACTCGTTGGGGATGCGCTCGTTCCAGTCGCCCTCATCCAGATTGTCGACGGTAGGCGCCGATTCCTGGTAGGTGGGCTCCTGAACATCAGCGTTGGGCTTTTGCTCTACGTTATCCGCCAAGGGGTCGGCGTTGTCGAAATCGTCGCCTTCCTCCTGCCGTTCCAGCATCGGGTTCGACTCCAGCGCCTCCTGAATCTCCTGTTGGAGATCCAGCGTCGACAACTGAAGCAAGCGGATTGCCTGTTGCAGCTGAGGCGTCATCGTCAGCTGCTGGCCCATTCTCAAGACTAGCGAAGGTTTCATGGCAGGGCTTAACACCTTATTCGCCGGCGCACTGCGCGCCATTTACTACCAGGGCGCCGAGGGCGCCAACTTAAGCAAATTATATGCCTGAAGCTGGAGGGTTTGCCTAGAGTGTGATGACAATTAAAAAACGAGGTCGGCGATAGCGCGCGTTGCGGCGTACCGCACAACCTCGTGTCATCACTGCGGTTACAGGCGGAACTCGTGACCCAGATACACTTCCTTGACCAATTGGTTGGCAAGGATGGATTCGGCGTCGCCTTCGGCAATTAGCTGCCCATCGTTGACGATGTAGGCGGTTTCGCAGATATCCAGCGTTTCACGCACGTTGTGGTCGGTGATCAGCACGCCGATCCCTTTGGCCTTGAGGTGGTGAATGATCTGCTTGATGTCGCCTACGGAAATAGGGTCAACACCGGCAAAAGGTTCGTCGAGCAGAATGAATTTCGGCGAAGTGGCGAGGGCGCGTGCGATTTCCACGCGGCGACGTTCACCGCCCGACAGGCTCATGCCCAGGTTGTCGCGAATGTGGGTGATGTGGAATTCCTGCAGCAGGCTTTCCAGCTCCTTGCGACGGGCAGTGCGATCGAGCTCCTTGCGGGTCTCCAGAATCGCCATGATGTTGTCCGAGACGGAGAGCTTGCGGAAGATCGACGCTTCCTGTGGCAGGTAGCCAATACCGGCGCGAGCGCGGCCGTGCATCGGCTGGTGGCTGACGTCCTGGTCGTCGATAAGAACGCGACCCTGATCGGCCTGAACCAGGCCGACGATCATGTAGAAGCAGGTGGTCTTGCCGGCGCCGTTGGGGCCGAGCAGGCCGACAATCTGACCGCTCTCGATGGACAGGCTGACGTCACGTACGACCTGGCGGCTTTTATAGGCCTTGGCCAGATGTTGGGCTTT
>LIDZ01000070.1_pt6 | contig 18473 bp, 15 predicted proteins | sample 644651 | NCBI WGS metagenome assembly LIDZ01 (sample SAMN03856242, study PRJNA289617) | food metagenome | isolation source: wine grapes on drying loft during traditional withering process | host: Vitis vinifera cv. Corvina | place: Italy: Gargagnago di S. Ambrogio di Valpolicella | collected 2014-01 | reverse complement strand
AATAACATAATTTTATCTGTGATTTATTTTTACCCTTTTTTCATAGCTCACTTTACACTATCTTATTTTTGAAAACGTTTTATATTGCTTAATCTTATTATTAATGTTTTAATGTAAATTGTACATGGTCAAATAATATGAGTTTCTAGCCAAATCAATGGAGGTTAAATATGGATACTTCACAAATGTTAGTACACGCACATAGATTACCTGTATTAGACTGGAATTTATGTTTTTTTGGTGGGCATACTCAAAGGGTAGAGAAAGAATGGTATGTACCAAATGATTCACATATGGCTTTTGAAATGGTTTTTATCATTGATGGTAAGCAAAAAACATTAATTGAAAATGACTCTTATTTTATGAATGAAGGGGATATACTCATTATTCCACCAGGTTTTATTCATAATATTACATGTACAGGTGAAAATGGTATGGAGTATTTTTGTGCTCATTTTGATATTGATGATCCATCTTTTATTATGAAAATGACACAAAAATCTAGAATATATTATAAAAGTGGTTCAGGAGATAACTTGATTTTAAAACCATATATTTTGCAATTCATTAACCTAATTGATTATAATATGGATTACAGTTTTGAGACAAAGATGAAAATACAAATAGTTTTATCAAATTTTTTATTGGAACTTGATCAACTATTAGTTACAGAGACAATTAACAGTAACAATTCGGTACTAGATTCAAAATATGCTAAAATAATCTCTGAAAAAATAAAAATAACATTAAAAGAACAAATTTTATGTGCAACAGAACATAAGTCAAGGGATGTATTTATTGAGGAAATAAAAGTAGAAAAAATTATTAATAAAATGGGTTTAAGCGCAGGATATGGATATAACGTATTTAAAAATGTTTATGGTCTATCACCAAGAAAATACTTATCAAAACTGAAACTAAAAGAAGCTGAGTCAATGCTTACCAAACCTCAACTTTCAATTCAAGAGATTAGTGAAAGATTAGGATATAAAAACCCTGCTGATTTTAGCCGTCAATTTAAAAGGTGGAAGGGAATATCCCCAAATAATTATCGAAAAATCATTACTTAATCTTGAAATCTCCCGAATAATTACGACACTACAAATAGAGGCTGGAGTTACAATAGAAACTAATAATACATAGGGTAAAATTGATTTTCAAATTATTTTATGTGGTAGCTCCGTTGTTAATTTAATAGAATTCACCTTTTAAAACTAGTCTTCTCATAACCTACCTTTAGATAGATCTGTTGAAATTTTGTCATACATGAATATCTCATTATTTTTGTATTTGTTTAAAGTAATGAGTATACAAGAAAAAACTTTGGAGACAATATTGATAGTGTAAAGAAAGCGCTTGAATATGTGCATGAGTGAAAACAAAGCATAATTACAGTTTCAAATTTCAATGAATTAGAGGATAAAAGGCATGCAAAATATATGTACGCCCTAGGAACTATTTATTGAAGGAGATGAATTATTATAAATACAGTAAAATATGGAATCGATTTCATAGAAACTAAAGATTTTGAAGAGCTTAGTAATATAAGTGCTAAAGTGATGGTTGAATGTGTACTAAAAAAACCAGATTCTTTATTTTGTATAGCTACAGGCAGTTCACCCACACGGGCCTACGAGATTTTTGTGGAACTAGTTAACAAAGAGCAAATTGATGTACAAAAGTTGCGTATTTTGAAGTTAGATGAGTGGTGGAGAGTGGATGAAAATGATCCATGCACTTGCGAAAATTTTATTCAGAGGAAAATCATTAAACCATTAAATATTTCTTCAAAAAATTACATAAAATTTAATAGTGATGCGCCTGATGCAAATGTTGAATGTGATAGAATTGCAGAAATTATACATGAAAATGGTCCAATTGATCTGTGTATTTTGGGTATAGGCAAAAACGGACATCTTGGATTAAATGAACCTGGATCTTATTTTGTACCATTCTCTCATGTAATTCAGCTAGATAAAAAAACCAAGACTCATGATATGTTGACGAAAACTAATGTCACCATAAATTATGGCATGACTATTGGCATGGCTGATATTATATGTTCGAGAAAAGTGCTTTTTATAGCAACAGGGAATGAGAAGAAAGATTCTTTTAATGTATTTCTAGAAGGTAAAGTACGTAGCGACTTACCGGCTTCTATATTATGGCTCCACCCAAATGCTTTATGTGTGTTTGAAAGTAAATTAGGTGAATAATTTTTATTTTTTTAATTTGTATTGACTTTAGAACATAAATAAACTAATATAATATCATAGATGGTACGTACCACTATAAATGAAATACAGAATATAAAAAGTACAAATTGAACTAGAGTAAACGACTTATAATACGCTGTTATAGATTAATTACAGTGGTTTATTTTTTTAATTTGTTTACTGGTAATGACGTGATAACAACATTATTACTATACAGATGAGAAACAGGAAAAGTATGCTCAATTATTTGCATTGTTTTACTCACTTAAATTAGCAATCACTCCTGACAATCCAAGGTCAGATGGTACCGTTAACAGAGTTGTAGAAGGGGTTACTATATATCAATATGTAAAATAAAAGTCGATTGGTCGCGAGGACGCTATAATAAAAAAAGTGGAGGTACAATATGAATAAAATTATGTCTACTAAAAATATTTTGATGAATGCGATGAAGGATGGTTACGCAGTTCCGGCTTTCAATATTCATAATCTCGAAACCATCCAAGTTGTCGTAGAAACGGCTTTTGAAATGAGATCTCCCGTTATATTTGCTGGTACACCAGGAACAATCAATTATGCAGGAGCAGAATATATTGTTGCTATTGTAAATGCAGCTGCCAGTAAATATGATATACCTATGGCAATTCATTTAGATCATTTTGAAGATACAGTTGAAATTAAAAAACATATAAATACGGGTTTTAAGTCTTGTATGATAGATGCATCACGTGAATTGTTCGAAGATAATATTAGAATTACAAAATCAATTACACAGTATGCACATCTTTATGGTGTAACGGTTGAGGCGGAACTTGGTGTGTTAGGTGGACAAGAGGATAATTTGGTAGTTGATGCTAAAAATGCTTCTTATACGAATCCAGATAGTGCTGCTGAATTTATTAAAAGAACAGGTATTGATTCTTTAGCAGTGGCAATAGGTACGGCACATGGTTTATATAAGGGAAAACCTATTCTAGATTTAGAAAGACTAAAGAAAATAAGAGAAATCGTAGATATCCCGTTGGTACTTCATGGTGCTTCAGATGTTCCGGATGAACTAGTAAGAAAAGCAATAGAACTTGGAATAAATAAAGTAAATATTGCTACTGATTTGAAGATCCCATTCTCAAGCGCAATAAAAAAATATTTTAAAGAAAATCCAGATGAAAGTGATCCAAGAAAATACTTATCACCAGCAAAAGCTGCAATGAAGGAAATAGTTAAGCATAAAATACAAATTTGTGGAAGCGCAAATAGAGTTTGAAATATATAAATGAACATAAAAATGATAAAAGGGATGAGAAAATGGAAAAACTATTTAATATAGATATTGAGAGTTTGAAAAAAAATAGTGCTTATTATACTGCAAAAGAAATTAACCAACAACCAAGGCTTTGGTTAGAGACAGTAAGTATTCTAAAGAAAAAAAGAAATGAAATCGAAACGTATATTCAGGGAAAGAAGCAAGATGCAGGGGTAAGAATAATTTTAACTGGAGCAGGAACATCAGCATATGTAGGAGATGTTGCAGCTTCGTATCTTGCAAAAAAGTTAAATTTAAGAGTAGAATCAATACCTACCACAGACATTGTATCTTCACCAGAAGATTATTTACAAGCTGATGTACCAACCATATTAGTTTCTTTTGCAAGATCTGGGAACAGTCCAGAAAGTTTAGCAACATACAATTTGGCAGAACAAATTGTAAACGATTTAAGCCAGATTGTAATTACTTGCAATGAAGAAGGGCAACTTGGTAAACAATGTAGTAAGAATAATAAAAACCTTCTCTTGTTAATGCCAAAGGAGTCAAATGATATAAGTTTTGCAATGACAAGTTCTTTCACCTGCATGCTTTTGACTAGCTTATTTATCTTTGATATGGAGAATTTTGATAATAATATTAAAACAATTGAAACTGTTTCTAAACGAGGAGAAGTTATATTAGACACAAAAATAGAAGAAATATTAGAACTGGTTAAGTTAGGATATAAAAGAGTAGTGTACTTAGGAAGTTCTTCTCTATCAGGGCTTTCAAATGAAGCTACATTAAAAATTCTAGAATTGACTTCAGGAAAAGTATGTGCAATATCTGAGTCTACAATGGGTTTTAGGCATGGTCCTAAATCTATTACAAATGATGAAACATTGGTGTTAGTGTTTGTTTCAAGCGATGAGTATACTAGAAAATACGATTTAGACATAATAAAGGAAATATATAACGACCAGGGAACACAAAAAGTAGTTTCTATTTCTCAAGCAGCAGAAGAAAATCTAAAAAATATATCGTATAAGAATTTATCTACGGAAAATCAGGGCATTATATTAGATGATGCGTATTCAGCTTTGGATTATATATTGTATGCACAATTATTTGCATTGTTTTATTCACTTGAATTAGGGATTACTCCTGACAATCCAAGACCAGATGGTACTGTTAACAGGGTTGTAGAAGGGGTTACTATATATCAATATGTAAAATTAATAAATTCAGGGAGGTAGTTATGCCAAATATTTTATTATTAAGAATAGATAATAGGTTAGTACACGGACAAGTAGGTGTTACCTGGACAACATCCTTAGGCGCAAACTTAATAGTAGTAGTTGATGATGATGCTGCTAATCAGCCTGTACAGCAGCAACTAATGACTATGACAGCTGATAATGCAGGTGTTGGAATAAGATTTTTCACTATAGAAAAAACAATAAAAATTATTAGTAAAGCCTCTAACGCACAAAAAATATTTATTGTGTGTAAAACACCAAGTACAGCAAAAAAACTTGTAGATGGAGGTGTTCCAATTAAAGATATTAATGTTGGAAATATGCATTTCTCAGAAGGAAAACATGCTATTACAAAAAAAGTTTATGTAGATGACCAAGATGTACAAGATTTGAAATATATTGAAACAAAAGGGGTAAATGTATTCATACAAGATACCCCTGGAGATCCAAAACATCATATTGAATAATGGGAGGTAGAAAGTTATGCATAGTATTACATTAATTCAAGGAATTTTATTATCAGTAATGGCGATTATATGCGGATTTGATTTTTGGCTAGAAGGACTTTATATATTTAGACCAATAATAGTATGTACTTTAGTGGGATTAATTCTAGGTGACCTTCATATAGGATTATTGGCAGGAGGACTTACTGAACTTGCTTTTGCAGGATTAACTCCAGCAGGAGGAACTCAACCTCCTAACCCAATTTTAGCAGGTGTTATGTGTACAGTTATAGCATATACATCGAATTTAAATGTTGCAACGGCACTTGGACTCGCATTACCATTCAGTTTCTTAATGCAGTATATAATATTATTCTATTATTCTATTTTCTCAGTATTTATGGATAAAGCTGAAAAATATGCGGCTGAGGCAGATGTTAAAAGTTTTGGAAGATTAAACATTATGATGATACTTATAGTAGGAGCAACCTACGGTGTGGTAGTTTTCTTATGCACATATGTTGCTCAAGGGCCAATGAAAGCTTTAGTAGCATCAATGCCATTTTGGTTATCTCATGGTTTTGGAATTGCAGGTTATATTTTGCCAGCAGTTGGATTCGGTTTACTCCTAAAGATTATGTTAAAGTTAGAATTTGTACCATTTTTAATATTAGGATTTATATTTGCTTCATTTGTTCATTTCTCAAACTTATTACCAGTTGCTTTAATTGGTGCTGCTTTAGCTATATACACATATTACAACGATAAAAATAATGGTTCAAGGATACCCGCAGTAAATAATATGGGAGCAGGTGACGATGACAATGATGGAATCTAGTGAAAAAGTAGCTAAAACTGAATCTAGTTATAAATTAACAAATAAGGATATCACAAAACTAGCTATTAGAACAGTTTTTTTACAATCAAGCTTTAACTATGAAAGAATGCAAGCTGGTGGATGGTTATATGCTATGCTTCCGTTTTTGCAAAAGATATGTGGAAATGATAAAGAGAGATTATCACAATGCATGAAAGATAACTTGGGATTTATAAATACCAGTCCACCAATAGTTGGATTTCTAATGGGGTTAATTATTTCCTTAGAAGAAAACAATGAGGACAGAAGTTTAATCAATGGTATTAAAGTTGCATTATTTGGACCTTTAGCTGGAATTGGGGATGCTATATTTTGGTTTACGGTACTTCCAATAGTTGCAGGAGTATGCGCGTCATTTGCTAATCAGGGAAGCGTATTGGGACCAATAATATTCTTTGCAGTTTATTGTGGCATTTTTGTATTACGTATTTTCTGGACACATTTAGGATATGATACAGGTGTGAAAGCTATAGGCAATATACAAGAAAATTCAAAATCTGTTTCAAAAGCGGCAACAGTACTTGGAGTAACGGTTATTGGAGCTTTAATAGCTACTTATGTTCAAATTACTGTATTATCCAAAATTACAATAGGCAAAGGTCACTCAATTGCAATTCAAACAGATTTCCTTGATAAAATTCTTCCTAATATATTACCACTCGGATATACATTTTTAATGTTTTATCTGTTGAAAAAGAAAAATGTAAACCCAACTATATTAATATTATGTACGTTTGTTGGTGCCATATTGCTTTCATTTTTAGGGGTGTTATAAAATGGGGAATATATTAATAGTAACAGGCCATGGTAGGTATGCCACAGCAATAAAAAGCACATTAGAGATTCTAGCAGGACGCAATGATGATATTAAATATATTGATTTTACAGAAGAGGACACAGATATAACGTTAAAAGAAAAAATGAAGTTAGAAATAGATGTAAATAAAGGTTATGGAATATTGTTCGTATGTGATCTATTAGGAGGAACTCCATTTAAATCTGCTGTGGAACTTTCGATATCAAATGAGAATATTGAGGTTGTAGCTGGTTGTAATGTAGGAGCTATATTAGAAATATCCCTTCAACTTGATTCCATGCCTGTAGATGAACTCGCTGATTTCATTGTGGATACAAGTAATAAATCCACGATACGTTTTAGGGAGAATGCCCTTAATATCGTTTCAGATGATTTGGACAATGATATGGGTATTTAGTTAACATCTTAAAAAGGACTATGACAATGAATTTCTTATAGAACTGTCATAGTCCCTTTTATCTTTTTGAAAGCATTTATATTTGTTGAGCAAATGATAAAACACAAAAGTACTTCAATATTCCATTTTAATATATAGATATAAATGGAATATTAAAGTACTTTTATACGTGAAACTTTTTATAAATATAAGTTCTAAAATCTCCAATAAAATCAAAATATTTTATCAAAATAGTTGTGAATGTGTTTACAGTTGTTCTTAATAGATTTATTATGTATGATATAGTGTTTTAGTGTATAAAGTTCAAATAATGAAATTGTAACTGGGGGAATAATATGCTTAACAAAGATAGTAGAATACCGTTATATGCACAGCTAATGGATATTCTAATTAATGATATTGAAAACAAAATGGAAGCAAATCAAAAAATACCTTCAGAAAGAGAAACATGCGAAATATACAATGTTAGCAGAACTACAGTAAGGCAAGCTATGGCAGAACTAGAGAGAGAAGGCTACATCTATATAAAACATGGTAAGGGAACTTTTGTATCACCACAAAAATTTGATCAAAATCTTCAAGGGTTATACAGTTTTACAGAAGAAATGAAAAAGTTAGGTAAAGTACCTGCTTCTAAGGTACTTAAATTTGAGATAGTAACAACCAACAAGGATATCACTAAAAAAATGAAACTTATTACAGAGGAACTGGCTTATAAATTTACAAGATTGAGACTAGCAGATGGAGAGCCTATTATGATTGAAACTACATATGTACCATATAATATTTTTCCTGGTATTACCAAGGAAAATTTAGAAACTACCTCATTGTATGACATATTTCAGGAGTCTTTTAATCAAAACGTAGAATACGCAGAAGAAATATTTTCACCCGTTTTGACAAATGCAGGAGAAGCTAAGTATATAAATGTTGAAGTTGGTTCTCCAAGTTTAAAAATAAATAGATATGCATTCAATAAACAAGACATAATCATAGAATATACAGTATGTATTGCAAGGGGGGATAAATTTAAATATCACTTAAAACTATTAAAATAATAAAATTTAAAGGATGAATAGGCATCATTAATTTGATGCCTATTTTATTATTGTTTAGAAAAGTATGATAAAATGTTTATAGCCGTAACAAAGGAAGAATACAAAGTTCTTATAGTTACAAACCAGGAGTTGATGAGTCTTGAATAAAGAATTCAGTTATATTGAGGAAGTAATAGATGAACACAATGAAAGAATGCAAAATCTTAAAAAGTATTATCCTTTTTTCAGAATCAGGGAAATATCTTTGGATCTGTTTATGGAAGGGAAATATAACTTTATTGATATGGGTTATATAGTTATGGCAATACTTAGGCTGTTTATAGAAGAAAACAATTTTAATGATGAAGGGGTTTCTTTTAAGCAGTTTGCTAGATTTACAACTGAACTTTTAAAACGTGATTATGATTTGTACTTAGAGGCAGGGGAAAACCTTCAACTTATTAATTATGTTTTTGAGAAAATTATAAATGATGGAAAACCTTTTTCTTATAGCTATTATGACCCTAAAGAAAAGAAAATTATTTCATCTAGAATAAGATTAATAGAGTCTAAAGTAGAGGATAATGCTATAAGCTATTATATAACCTCTGAGGCTATTGAGTTTTATCTTGATACCAAAGAAATTAAAGATGAGAGTAAGATAAGTATTCAGCAGATACTACTATCTAAAATGATTCAATCGAAAAATTTTAAGGGTGGTATTGAGGTTGTAAAAAGAATAAATAATGAAGTTAGTAAACTAATGAAACGGAAAAAAGAAATACTAAATATATTGAGCTACAATGTTTTTGAAGGTAGCCAGCAAGCAGAGAAACTTATTAATACCAGTATGAAGTGGTTTGATGAGGAACAACACCTCTTTGATAAAAATAAAAAGCTCATTGAACTAGCACTCCAAAGAATAGAGGAAAGCGATAGCAGCAATGAAGAAGATTTTTTGAAAAATAGAGAACATATTTATAATCTTGAAACTGAAATAAAACGAGCTATTTCAAAACATAGTGAACTTTTAAATTCCTCCACTGATCTTAAAATAAAATCAGATGAAATTATTAAAAAAGTCACTTTAAATAAACTTAAAATGTCTTTTGACTTTAAAACTGTATATGAAAAAACTCTTGCTTCGGACAATGTTAAGCTACTAGAATATATAATCAATCCATTATTAAAGATAAAGTTTAAAAAGACTTTTAATTTAAAAAATACGGATGAGCTACTAACTTATAATCCTAGTAGCGAGGAAGAGGGAGAAAAAGTTATAGATGCACAAGAAAAAGAATTTAAATCCCTTGATGATATAGAAGAGGAGAGAATAGATAGTAATTTTATAATATTTATGAAGCTTTTAATGAAATATCTTTTAGAGCAAGGAGAATTTACGCTTAGAGAGTTTAATGATTATCTAGAACGTAAACTTAACAAGGATATTTTGAAAAATGGAGACTATTATTCATTTGTACTCCAAATTGCACAAAAAAGTTATTATGATATAGGTAGTCTTAAAGAGGATGAAAAAACTATCTTTGATAAAATAATTATTGAAATGCTAACACCTAAAGATAAAAAAGAATTTGTAAATTTAAAATTTAATGTGGTGCCAATGCCCCAAGATACAATAGAAATATCAGCTCTATTTAAAATTACCAATATAAAATTTGAGAGGATTGAATAATTTGGAAAACTGGAATATGGAAAAAGCTCTTGAACTATTTTCAAAGCTCATTACAGGAGAAGATGTGAGTAGCAAAGAAAATGGAGATTTATACGATGAATACAATTCCAACATGGAGATGTACAACATATTTAACAGTATGCTAGACAAGCTAAATTTAACCTTATATCAATATAAGGATGCATTATACATAACGGCAGGAGAGAAAAACAAAGTCTTTGGTTATAGTAATGAGGAGCTAAGAAAGATGTTGGGCCTTAGAGTTAACAAAGAATTATATATGTGCTATTTTATTATTTATAATATCATTACACTGTTTTATAAAGATTCTTCAAGTTACTCTTTTCAAGAATTTATAAAAAGTGAAGATGTGGTTAAAAGCGTAGACAGCTCACTTACAAGTATTATTAGTAAATTAGATGGGGTAGCAGCCAGCGAACTTGAGGAGAACAGCTTTAAAGCTATAGCTCTTTTGTGGGAAGAACTTCCTTTAAATCACAGTAATGATTTAGCTTCAAGCACTAGAGCATATAAAGGCTCAAGACTTGGGTACATAAAAATCACTTTTAATTTTCTTAAGGAGCAGAATCTTTTTATAGAAGTTGAAGAACGGTATTATGCCAATGATAGATTTAAAGCTTTAATAGAAAACTACTTTGAAGATTTCAGAGGTAGACTTTACGAGATAATGTCGCCAAAAGGAGAACTTAACTAATGCCACAGATAAATAGAATAAGAGTAAATAACGTAAAATACAATAATGGAACTCAAATATATGATGACTTTAAAATGAACTTTGCCTGTAGTAATACTCTTTATGATCTGGCAAACGGTGGTGGTAAAAGTCTTTTAATGTTACTACTTTTGCAAAACCTTATACCAAATTGTCATCTAGATGAAAAGCAGCCTATAGAAAAACTATTTAGGGGCAAGGATTGTAGTAATGTAATTCACTCACTAATTGAATGGCGATTAGATGATGGAGATAAATCTGGTTTTAAGTACATGACTACAGGATTTTGTGCTAGAAAAGGAACCCAAAACTCCGCAAATTTTGAAGAGTCAAAGGATACGACAGCTTTTGATTATTATAATTACTGCATATTTTATAATACATATAATGAAAATGATATAAATAATTTACCACTTCAAGCAAATAAAGAAAAAATCACTTATAACGGGCTTAAAAAACAATTAAGAGAATTACAAAGTGACAATTCTTTTGTTGTAGTTAAAGATGTTTTTGAAAACAAAAAGGGAGAATATCAAAAGTTTATTAGTCAGCATGGTTTATATGAAAGTGAATGGGAAATTATACGAGGGATAAATAAAACTGAAGGTCATGTAAGGGGTTACTTTGAAGAAAATTATAGAACATCGAGAAAAGTAGTAGAAGATTTACTTATAGAAAAAATTATCCAAAAGGCATTTATGGCAAAAACGAACAAGGAAAATGACGATGAAAGTATGGCTAAAAATCTTTTGGATATTAAGGATAAGATACTAGAACTATCAAAAAAGAAAGGCGAGATTTCAAAATTTGATAGGCAAGGTGATGTGATTGATGACTTTATTAATAGGACAGAGTCACTGGTGGGTGTATATGAAGAAAAAGACAAGTTGGAAGACTCTATTGTAAGTACATATAATACTTTGTTCAGCAGCATAAAGGACAAATATGGAGAAAAAAAAGCTATAGAACAAGAAATAGATGGCATAAGTAAAGAAACAAAGATCATTGAAAAAAATATCGCAACTATAAAATTGCAAAGCCAGAATAATAAGTTAAGTAGTATAAAAGAAAAACTTGAAGATTCACAAAATAAGTTTGTAGCAGCGGAAGATAAATTTACCACACTTAACAGGGACATTAAGTTTAGAGAGACAAAAAACTATTTTGTTGATTATCTTGAGAGCAAAAATAAATATGATGAAACAAATCAGCTGCTTCATAATATTTTTACTGCTAATGAAACCTTAACAGCAGAATTGAACCTTTTAGCATACAATAAAAAAATTAGAGATGATGTAAAACTTAAGGATTTAGATAATAAACTTTACAAAGTCTCAACTAAATTGAGGAATATATCCACTAAAATAGTGGAGTCTTCAAGAAAAGAAAGAGATATTGATAAAAAAATTGCAGTTGCAGAAAATGATATATCAAAATCACAGAGCACTCTTAAATCACTTAAAGAAAAAGTTAATTACCTTAGAAATAGAGTAAATATTATGCTGCTGGGTGACATAGATAGTGAAATTGTAAATGCTCAAAAGAACAAATTAGAATCTCAAACCAAAATAGAAGAAAACAAAGCCTTATGTGATTCTTTAAATGATAAAAATAACATTTATAAAATTGATATGGCAAAATATCAAGAAAAACTAAGTTCAATGGAGAGTAAAGTAAAGGAATATGATGAATTAATTGAGCAGTATAAGGTAGATGAAATTAAGGTAAATAAACTATTAGAAGTTTATTCAGCTAGGGATGTTTTAGATTTAAGTAATAGTTTAGATATTAAATATAAAGACATTTTAGGAATAATATATGGGGAAGAAAAAGAACTAGCTCAATTGTCAGATTATAATACTGAATTAAATGAAGACAAACCAATGCCTGCAACTAAAGAGATACTAAAGTTAAAAGAATATATTAATAGAAAATATAATGAGGATGGCATCCTTGGAATAGAGTATCTTCAAGGGCGGACCCTAGAACAAAAAGATGAACTTTTAAGTAAAATTCCTTTTCTGCCTTATTCTATTATTGTAACCTACAACTTCAATAAGCTTCTTAAGGACGAAAAGTTTAAGGAATGTGATTTTGGAAATTACGCCATTCCAATTATCAGTTTAGATGCTATTAAAGATAAAGTGGATTTTAATGTTGCAGGTGTAACCTTTGCAGTAAAAGATAAATCTAAATTTATAAGTGCAGCAAAAATACAAGCAGAAAAGGATAAAATATATAGAAATATAACAAACAGGAAAAACAACTTAGAACTACTAAAAAACAATGAAACTACCTTAAAAAAGGATAATTCATATATAAAAGAATTTATATTCGCCTATGACAATAAAATTGATCAGGCTAAAAATCATTATGTTGAATTAAAACAGGCAATAGGTTCACTAGGGTCACTAAGGATAGATTGCATTAAAGCTATGGATATTTTAGCTCAGCAGATTAAAGATTCCAAAATTGAAAATAAAGGTCTAGTGAAAAAAATGGCGAGCTTGGAGGGAGATTTACTTCTTTTTGGTGAGTTAAAGGATAACTTAGATAACTTAAACAAGGAAGAAAAGACGCTTCAGGATTTTAAGGTAAGCTTAAAAAAATTAAATACAGAATATACCCAGATTCAAACCCTAATAGCTTCCCAAAAGGATGAAGAAAAAAGTGAACTTCAAATACAAAAGGTTATAGAAGAAAAAATAACCCTAATAAAAGATCAATGGAATGATTCATTTAACACATATTATAATGAAGAAAAGCAAGAGAAACTGAACATAACAGATGAGGAATTAGAAGCAAAATTCAGAGGTAGTAAAAAAGCTATAGAGGATAAAAATACAGATATAAAAGATAAAGAGGAACTTCTTAAAAATTACCAGAGAAACATGGAAAAAAATGAAAAGGAAGCTACCAGTCGAGGATACTTAATAGCTAAGCTTTATGAGATGAAAGAAAGCAATGAGATTTCAGTAACTCACGAGGAAGAATTAATGTCACTTAGAGAAACACTCTTAGTTTTAAAGAAACAGGTTGAAGACATTGATAAAGAAATTATAAGTGTTAGAGCCGTAAAGGATACCCTTCAAGGCAATATTGAAACATTAGGTAGTAGGTTTTCAGAGGATTTTGGGGAATACGTACCAATGGTTATGGAAGTATTTTTATTTAAGCAATTTGAGGCTGAAAATATTTTAAAAGGTAAAAAACTTGTTATAAAAAATGGAGAACTTTTCAAATTACAAATAGGTATTAATAAAGGTATTGAAGCTTTAAAAGTTATTATGGCTGATATAGAGGTGACTTTAAGGTCTAAAAATATTCCTAAAGATAAGACTAAGGATATGTTAGAAAATGTAGAAGATATTAAAAATTATTATGATATTTTAGAAAAAGACTACGATAAAGTTTGTAGAAAAGAAAAGGGCAATAAGGTAGATTTCCAAAGCGGTAAAGAAAAGAATATAAAAATTCTCAAAGAAATAGGGGCTATGGAACTAGCAGAGGAATTCTCAAGGAGTATAATTATTCCTGCTTCTGCTCAAAAGTGTAGTGAGCTATCAGAAAACTTACAAAAAATTAAAGAACTTTTATCACTTCAAAAAGGAAAAATAGAAAATGACATTAAGGATATGGAGAAGATTAAAGATAATTTTCAAAATCAATGTTTGCAACGGTGCAGAGATGTAAAAACAGAACTGGATAGATTTCCACGTTTATCAAAATTAAATTTAAACAATGAGCTAATCCAAATAGTTAGCCTGCAACTGCCCTATGTTAAGGAAGAACTACAAAAGTTACGAATGTCAGAATATATAGAGGTCACAATAAAAAAAGTTGATACAATTGATGACTCTTTAGAAAAATTGAAATATATAAAAAATCAATTAGCACTTAAACGACTTTTTTCTGTAATTGTACAAGATATGAATAAAATAGTTTTGAAGCTTTATAAACGAGAGAGAATTTCAGAGCAAAGCAGAACTTTAGAATACGAACAAGCTGTTGGAAGTACTGGTCAGTCACAAGGAATATATATTCAATTTTTAATTTCCATCATCAATTACATTAAAAATATAAATTCCTTTAATGCTGATAATAATAAATTAAGGAAAACAATATTTATAGACAATCCTTTTGGAGCGGCCAAAGACATATACATCTGGGAGCCTATATTTGAATTTCTAAAAACCAACAATGTTCAGCTAATAGTACCAGTTCGTGGAGCTACTCCAGCGATTACTGGGAAGTTTGACGTGAACTATATCCTAGGACAAAAACTTATTGGCAATGCTCAGCAAACCGTAGTAATGGAAGTAAGAAGTCAGGTTTCAAATCAAGAAGTTGAATTTAGAAAAATAGAACAGGATCAAATGAAGATGATATAGCAGCGTATGTAAATAACGAAGAGAGACTGTCCCAGAATAGAATTTAAATTCTATTCTGGGACAGTCTCTCTTTTAGTCAAAACAAGTAGAAAGTAGGTTCCAAAAGATTATTCCAGACATTGAACGAATACACCGATCCATCCAATAATCATATACTAATGTGGATAATCATTTATAAGGAGGTTATAATATGTCAATAAATAATGATATTTCTTTCGTAATAAATGCTGGTGGTACACCTTCTATTCAGGAGGGAACTTTCTCCCAGAGGCCTGAAGCTGGTATAGCTGGCAGACTATTTTTAGATATTGATGATGGTATTTTATACAGGGATACAGGGCATAGATGGATACCTTTACAAATTGGTCCTAGGGGTCCTAGAGGATATTGGGGACCACAAGGGGTACAAGGACCACAAGGTATTCCTGGCCCTACTGGCCCTAACGGTGGAATTACTGGAGCAACTGGGGCAACTGGAGCCACAGGTGCTATAGGACCTACAGGATCTACGGGATTTACTGGAGCTACCGGAGCTAACGGAGCTACAGGAGCTACAGGAGCTACAGGAGCTACAGGAGCTACAGGTGCTGATGGTGTTGGCCCTACAGGAGCTAACGGTGTTACAGGTTCTACAGGAGCTACGGGATCTACTGGGGCCACTGGAGCTACTGGACCAGTTGGAGCTACTGGAGCTACCGGCACGGCTGGTATTACAGGAGCTACAGGAGCTACAGGAGCTAACGGTATTACAGGACCTACCGGGGCCACAGGTATTACAGGAGCAACAGGAGCTACAGGTGCTGACGGTGTTACAGGAGCTACAGGAGCCACAGGTATTACAGGAGCAACGGGAGCTACAGGAGCTAACGGTGTTATTGGAGCTACAGGGGCCACAGGTATTACAGGAGCTACAGGAGCTACAGGTGCTGACGGTGTTACAGGAGCTACAGGAGCCACAGGTATTACAGGAGCAACGGGAGCCACCGGAGCTAACGGTGCTACAGGAACTACAGGTGCCACAGGTGTAGCTGGTGCCGGTGCAATCATACCATATGCATCAGGAATTCCTGTTTTATTGACTACTGTTTTGGGTGGTTTAGCCGGTTTACCTGGTTTCATTGGATTTGGGAATTCAGCCCAAAGTGTTAATGTACTTGGAGCAACAATAGATCTTACAGGTGCAGCAGGGACGCTTCTTAATTTTGCATTTTCAGTGCCTCGTGATGGAATTATTACTTCAGTAAGTGCTTATTTTAGCACTACCGTGGCATTAACACTTATAGGAACAACAATAACTGTTAATGCACAGTTATACAGTTCAACTACACCTAATAATATTTTTTCACCAGTTCCGGGAACACTTGTAACATTAGCTCCATCAATTACAGGTATTGTTGCAATAGGAGCCATTAGTAATGGTATTAACACAGGATTATCAATACCTGTTACTGCTCAAACTCGATTATTAATGGTATTCTCTACAACAGCTACTGGATTATCCCTTATCAATACCACAGGCGGCTATGCTAGTGCAGGTGTTTCAATATCTTAATATAGATAATCTGCAGTAATTGATTATTTAAAATAAATGAGAAACACAAAAAATAATTTCTATTGTATCAACTAAAAAAGCAATTATAAAAACACCGTATTATTCAATGGATTAGAATAATGCGGTGTTTTATAATTTTTGGAAAGGGTTATTTCAAAATATGGAGTATAATGTTAATATTATATAAAAAGTGCAAGGAGAATAAAGATGGATATGAAATCTAAAATTAATTATATAAAAGAGAAACACACATTTGTATTATGCATTTTCATAGCTGTTGCTTTTTTGGGTGTACTTTATGGAACGCAACTGTTAATTAAATTGGGGATAACCGCCAAGGGATATACTCCACTATTAATACAAGAATTTGTTGGAATTATTTTCTCAGTAATAATTATGACTTTAGTGGGAAAAAAATATATTCTTAGGGAAAAAGGTACTGGAATATTAAAAGGACTTTTTGTAGGTGGATTTTTAGTTGCTATAGGCATATTGTCAACTGTTTCTGGTTTGGCATTAGTTTTAAATCAGGGAAAGATTAATGAATTATTGCCTTTATCACAAATTGTAATATTTGCTATTACTATGGCTGAAATAGGAATGGCAGAAGAATTTATTTTTAGAGGAATTATATTGAATCTTTTTTTAGATAAATTCCACAAAACACAAAAAGGTATTTATGCTTCAATTGCGGCTTCTAGCATAATCTTTGGAATGGCACATATAACGAATATTTTTGGTGGAGTTACTATTAAAGGGGCTTTGGTGCAAGCAGCCGGAGCTGTAGTATTAGGAGCATTACTAGCTGCAATTTATATAAGAACAAAAAATATATGGGTAGTTGTTATTATTCATGCTTTTAATGATTTTAGTTCGTTGATAGGTTCAGGATTTTTTGGAATAAGTTCCGTTGTTAGCCAAATAAATGATTATAGTTATATGAAACTTATTGTTTGTGTTATATACTTAACGCCAGTATTTATTTTGCTAAGAAAGAAAAAGTTATTAGAAATAGTAGAAAATTAGGAATAAACTATTAAGTTTATTCCTGTCATGGGAAAGTTGAGTTATTTACTAATACAGTGCTGAATTTAAAGTTTTCATATCGATGGTGAGTTTTAGAATATTCAAAAATTTTGCCATTGTCTAAGAAGGCTATTTTTTCGATTTCCATAATAAAATCGTCCTCTTTTGTTAAATTTAAGTATTTTTTATCATTAGAGTTAGCTTTATCACCTTTTATAGATACATGTGCACTCTGAATTTTGAAACCCAGTTCATTATTTATATAGTCATAGACTGAGGATTCTAAATGCTTTTTTTTCAGCCCAGGTATTACATAAATAGGCATGTAAGTTTCTTCTAGTATTTCAGGAATGTTATCCACAGAACGTAATCTTAAAATCTTATATACAAACTCATCAGTAATATTAAGTCGTTTAGCAATTTCGGTAGTTGGTGTTACAATAGAAAATTCAATTACCGTTGATTTTAGATGTTCCTTTCCAAATTTTTTCGAATATCCCGCAAACTGCTCTAGTTCAATATTAGTTCTAGATGGAAAATTTTCTTTTACATAAGTTCCAGAACCTTGTATTCTTATTAACATTCCTTCTTGAACTAATATATCTAATGCCTTGGTTATAGTAAGTTTACTGCAACCATAATTCTCAGCTAAAGAACCCCCATCAGGAAGTTTTTCGTTAGATTTATAAACATGATTTTTGAGTTTATTTTTAATATCTGCATATACTACGTTATATTTATGTAACATAAGTATCCTTTCTATTCCAATTATTTCTATAAACA
>LIDZ01015479.1_pt5 | contig 18475 bp, 14 predicted proteins | sample 644651 | NCBI WGS metagenome assembly LIDZ01 (sample SAMN03856242, study PRJNA289617) | food metagenome | isolation source: wine grapes on drying loft during traditional withering process | host: Vitis vinifera cv. Corvina | place: Italy: Gargagnago di S. Ambrogio di Valpolicella | collected 2014-01 | reverse complement strand
AGGTGTCATAGACGATTGCAGCGAGGGCGAGCGCACTCTGGTGCATCCCGGTGTTGCCATTGATCTGCATCGTTTTCATCGCTGGATATACCTGCTTCAGAAGGCCATCCTCAATATTTTTGCGGACAGCTGCTCCACTTGACTTTACCGTGTTTAATTGGAATTCCTCTACCTTGGATTGCAGAAATCCGGTAATCCCTTCATCATCCATCGCTGGAAAAAAAGCATCATAAGCCTTAATCAGCTCAGGCACCAATAGCGATTCCCAGATCGAGCCGAGAACCTTGCCTTGCCCGGTCCCGCCGTGTGAATTGCGGAAGCCATCGTCCCAGCTATATGCTGAAACGTCCATATCAGGATAAACATCAGCTATGCGGTCTAGCAGAATGGAGCCTGTGCGGGCATACTTCACATCGCCTGTATAGATATAGGCATCCCGCAATGCGTTCAGTGCCCGTGGAATAAGGCCATGCGTCGTTTCCCAGAGCGCCCAATGATTGTAGTAAGCAATGAATGTATATTTGTGTCCGTTGTCGTCCACCCAGCCTGTTCCGTCATCGACGCCCCAATGCTCGCCCTTTTCCGGATACAAGGTATTGACCAAATATTGGCTGCCTGTCGCTTTAGCCTTCACCGGATCAAACAGCCCCTGCGCATCCAGTCCACTTGCATAATAGGAGGCAAAATCGTTCGTAGGAAACTGATAGCCACTACTCGGATCCGTAATTTTCCAAGGATTATTTAGCGGATCATAGGTATATGGATAGGTGCCGAAGTTATCGACCTCCCGTCCCGTTACCGGACTGCCGAGATCTTCGTTCACAGCGTACCCGCGGGGTAAGGATTGCGGGGTCACCAGATTCCACCAGTAATCGTTCCCCTTCGCCACATAGGCATCCGCCGCTGTTACTGCTTCGTCCTTCAGCTTTCTAGCCCAGTCGAACTGGACGATATTATCTCTGGCATTTTGGATTTTGTCCACCGTATAAATCGTTTGCCGTTGCTTGGCACTCTTAATATCGGTCGTGCTGATAACATCCAGACTTGCCTCGCCACTGATTACTGTTGTACCTTGCCGCACAGTAGCGCGAAGTACAACCGTTCCTGGAGTCAAGGCAGTTACCGTCCCGTTAACATTAATTGTAGCAATTGACGAATCATCACTCTCATAAGTGATCTCCGTTCCAGCGGCCAACAAGTTGGCGATTTCACCATTATTAAGCACACCTACCAACTTTGACTTGGCTGTCTGCCCGACATATAGCTCATCCCTCGGCAAGGTCAGCAGCACTTGAGCAAGCTCCAGCCCCAGTACGGTCAAATCCAGCTCACCACTTATCGTAGTCGAGCCAAGAGTTACTTCTACCTGAATCGTGGCCTTTCCTTTTGCGACTCCCGTAACCAATCCACTCTCGTCTACTTCGGCTACTTCATTATTTAAACTTGTAAAATGGATTGTCGCATCTTCATCAAGCAGGATCTCAGTCCCATCTGTCAATTTACCAGTGACGCTCAGAGCAAGCGTTTGCCCCTCCACGACTTCCAATGCATCCGCATGAATTTCGACGCTGCCGAGCTGTTTATCACTAACCGTTATCGCTACCACCGCTTCCTGCTGCGTCCCGCGAATAGTAACGGTTGTCGTAATATCCGCCGTCCCGGCTCCGATGGCCGTGATCCTTCCTGTATCATCAACACTGGCCACTTCAGAATTACTGCTGGTGAAGCTAGTCGTTCCCTCTAGGAACGCACCTTGGTAGCCATCATCGAAGGTGCCCTTAACGGATACTTGAACTGACTGTCCGATAAGCAGCAGATTTTTACGGACAGATGCTTCCACTTCCAGCAGATCCGGCAGCTTCGCTACAGAAACCATATTCAGCTTGCTGGGATACAGATTCATCCCCCATGATCCACTTGGCATTCCGCTCGCCGTCAACAACAGCTTATGGCTGCCTGCCGTTAGCTCTAGCGTACGCATATATTGATTAAGGCCAGTAGCCGTATAATCAGCTGCGTAGAAATTGTAGCTTCCGAGGGCTTGACCGTCCATCGACCAAGCACCGATCCCGCCGCCCGCTGCGTTCGCACCTTGAATATAGATGGCATAGATACCATTCGCCGGAACATCCAGCTGAAAGGTAATATGTTCGCCCACTGAATACGAGTCTGTCTTCAGACCATAGGACTGCAACTCCCAGCCGGAGTTGCCAATTTCCGTCTCCGCTTCAATAACAGCGATGCCACTGCCAGTCTTGTTCACCTTAGTGAAATCGTACAATACATTATCCGGCACCACTGGAATGGCTTCCTCTGCCAATCTCAGCTTGCCGAGATACATATTCATGCCCCATGAGCCGCTTGGTTGACTATCGGTCATCACCTTCAGCTTATGACTTCCAGCGCTCAGCAGAAGCACACCCTGCTTCTGCTCAGGTGCAACAGGTGTATAGGTCTCTGCATAAAAGTTATAATCTCCAAGCGTTGTCCCGTCGATGGACAAGGCTCCGATCCCCCCGCCAGAGGCATTGGCTCCTTGGAAATAAACAGCGTATGTCGCTGTTACCGGAACTTCAATCTGGAAGGAAATATATTCACCTTGCGTATAAGTGTCCGTCTTCAGTCCGTAGGGTTGTAACTCCCAGCCGGAGCTACCTACATCTGTTTCCGCTTCAATGACGGAAATACCGCTATTCTCTTCATTCACTTTTTTGAAATCGTATGAAACAGCAGCCGGCGCCACTGGTATGGCTTCCTTAGCCAGCCGCAGTTTACCGGGATACATGTTCATCCCCCATGATCCGCTTGGCTGTCCATTAGTCATTAACATCAGTTTATGAGTGCCAGCCGTTAGCGGCAGCATGCCCAACTTCTGCTCCGGTGCGGCCGCTGTGTATGCTGCAGCATAGAAATTATAATCTTCCAAAGCAACCCCATCGATAGATAGAGCTCCGATACCTCCACCCGAGGAATTAGCCCCTTGGAGATAGATGGCATAACTAGCCGTTTCCGGAACAGTTAGCTCAAAGGTTATATATTGCCCTTGTACATAAGTATCCGCCTTCAGTCCATATGACTGCAGCTCCCAACCATACGGTCCCAAATCGGTCTCCGCATCAATAACGGATATCCCACTCCCTGCAACATTCACTTTAGTAAAATCATACAAGGTGTCCGCCGTCTCCGCTTGGATAGACGTGGGTAGATACAATGCATTGGTCACAAAACTACAGACCATGATGATCGAAATCCACAAGGCCAACCTACTGACACGCGACTTTTTTGCCATGACTTTTCCCATTTATTGTTCCCTCCCGAATTTGCGATAAGTGCACGGTTACCTTCTATCTCCATCAACCAGCTACCCCTGATCAGAGTCATCTAAATGTCCGCTGCAAGCTTGTACACTTCCTCCTCCTTTCGGTTGCAGTGAAATGAACATTGTATTCTGAACAAAAATTCGATAGGTTGAAATGATAGTTGTATCATACGTATATCTCTTTTTCGTGTCAATAGGTTTGTGTTAGTATATATTACATGAACAACTTAAAATTTTAGTTTCCTCCCTCATTACATGAAAATTATCATAATTTTGTTAATATACACTTTCCCAAGCCCAATTTTATGGAAGATATTCTACTCCAAACATAACAAATAACCCCCATATCATGGAGGTTAGGAGGAAGGCAAAATGTTGTTTTTTAAACTATATAAGTTGAACTCAAGATTTTCCTGAATCGGCTTTAATCGTAACTACGGTGAATATTTGGACTTCCGGCCGCTGTTGTCTCCTGATTTCTTGATTTATTCCGCTTTAGCGGATGAAATCTGGAGACAAAGGCGGTCGCTATCGCTCCTACAGTTCCAAAATTCCCCTCCGTCACTTTTGCCTTTTGCTAAGTTTTCTAGTTCAACTTATATAAAACTTATTTTTTGCCAAAGCTGAACCCTGGTTTCCCTTGTACATTCGTAACCGCTCTAAATAACGCCCCTGCATCCGGTTGATCGGCCTTCGCCTGTGAATCCATCCCTTCCTTCGCGCTTGTAATAAACAATTCGTCTCGATTAGGCCCTCCAAAAACACAGCTGGTCGGCTGAGGAGCAGGGATGATGATCTTGTCCAAACATTCACCTGTAGCCGGATTCCAATGGGAAACGCAGCTTCCACCCCAATGAGCAACCCAAATATTGCCGAGTGCATCGACGGTCAAGCCATCGGGTATCCCTAAATCCTCTTCTCCAAAAGCGACAGCTGTACGGCCGCGTCCAAGCGGACCGTGATCCTGATAATCGAACGCCTGTATGATCCGTGTGGGAGAATCAACATAATACATGATCGTACCGTCTGGACTCCAATCCAACCCATTAGAAACGCTAACACCAGTTATTGCTTCATGCCACGAATAATCGGATTCAAAAGCGTATAAAACACCAAGTCCACTTGTGCCATCCATGGACATAGTCCCTGCCCATAAACGCCCGTCCGGACCCGCTTTGGCATCATTAAACCGCACCTCCGGCTGCAAATGCGCAAGCCTTGCCACCTCTTGAAATAAACCGTTTCCCTCCGGCTCCCAATAAAAAAGACTATGGTATGCCGTTGCCAGCCAGCCTCCAGCCGCACACGGAACGATAGCACTGATCAAGTCGGGAGCTTTGTAGCTAACGATCTGGCCAGTCACGGAATCCCATTCATGAATAGTTGGACCTTTAATGTCCAGCCATAACAATCGCCCGCTCTTCGCAACCCAACACGGACCTTCGCCCAGTTCTGCCACTATACTGCCCATTTTTTCTACACGAATGCTCATTCTTCTACCTCTTTTCAGCGAACCTTCCCTCTCGCAGCTACGATGAGATTGTGTTCGAATTCGTTCGCTCTTATCATCGAGATTTCATCAAAATTATTGACAACCGCGCAGCAATGAACCGGCACGATCTCCAGTTTATCCCCCACGCTGATCTTTCTTTCATCAGGTGGAAGATACAGCACCCCATGCTCTTCGTTGAACCACTCCACCTTCACCTCAGGATGGCCCACCACATACCCCCGTCCGGTACCTAATGGAGAATCCTCCCCATCCATGGTAAATACTTTGGTCCCCGCATCGACAACAGCCCGCTCCGGTGTGGGTCGGCTAATAACTGTAACAAGCACTGATAGAGCGCATTCTTCTATCTGAAGCGCCTTGGCCTTCACCTGAGTTAAATCGCCAAACACATAGGTTCCCGGACGAATTTCCGTGACGCCTTCCATAGCGGATACGAATCGACTGGCTGGTGTGGAACCCACGCTGATGTGTTCTATTGGGCAGCCTAAGACCCGCAGAGCAGCAGCAGCTTCGACAGCAATCGCGCATTCTTTTCTGACCGTTTGCAGCAGTTCCTCATCAGTAATGGCATCATAGGACTGTCCGGCAAACGTCATAACCCCAGTCAATCGAATACCCGAGAGGGTGAGCATGCTTCCCGCAGCAGCAATTAGAGCTTCGCCGGGCTGCAGGCCCACGCGTCCATAGCCTGGGTCAATTTCGAGCCACACTTCAATAACTTCCCCAGCCTGCAATGCGGCAGCAGAGATGCCCGCAGCGACTTCCATACTATCAACAGCAACCCTAATCACGTTCTTCTTATCCTTTATCAGGCGAACTAACCGTTCCAGCTTCTGGGCGCCAACCAGCGGATAAGCAATCAGAATATCCCTGATTCCGGCCGCAGCCATCGCTTCTGCTTCCCCTAATTTCGCTACAGTTATTCCAATAGCACCAGCGGCCAGCTGCATGGCGGCGATTTCAGGGGTTTTGTGCGTTTTGGCATGTGGACGAAGGGCGATCCCCGCCCTATCCACCTTTTCTTGCATTCGAGAAATATTCCCTGCAAGCTTGGTTGCATCGATCATCACCACAGGCGTATCCAACTCTTTTTTATCCATAAATTCTCCCTTATTACAGATTAAAATGCAAGCTGCCCACCATCAACAACAATACATTCCCCATTAATGAAGGCGGCATCGTCTGAAGCCAGAAATGCAAATACACCGGCGATGTCAGCAGGCTTCCCCGCCCGTCCCAGCGGAATATATTGCTCAATATAACGGCCTACCGTTTCCGGACTGTCAATCGACTCGGATAAGGGTGTCTGTATATAACCCGGACAAACCGCATTCACGCGAATTCCGTACGGTCCCAGTTCTATCGCCATCGTCTTGGTCAGCAAAACCACACCTCCCTTGGAGGCATTGTAGTGAGCATATTTGGCTTCTCCAACTAATCCATTCGTTGAGGCCATATTACAAATTACCCCTTGCCCATTCAGCTTCATATGGCGGGCAACTCTTTGGGCTACATAGAACATCCCATTTAGGTTGACATCGATAATTCGCCGCCAATGCTCATCACTGATATGAATGAACTCTTCCTCCCAGGCAATACCCGCATTATTGACCAAAATATCAATATTACCCACGGTTTCGACCGTCCGGCGAATAATATCATCAACTTCTTCAGCATTTGAGACATCAAGCGTAAACGAGGAGACGGAATAATCCATGCTTTTCATTCGTTCAACAGATTGCGCTAAGACATGTTCTTGTATATCCAACATCACGACGTGAGCACCTTCAGCGGCCAACCTCTCCGCAATCGCTGCTCCAATGCCCTGTCCCGCTCCCGTCACGACAGCTACCTGACCCACAAATCTCCTCATAGATTGGCCTTCGTCTCTACCTGCTGGCGATAAGCAATGGCATCAATCTCGACAAGTATTCCGTTTAGTCCGGCTTCAATACAGGTGCGGGCTGGCATTGGCGCTTGAAAAAAAGTGCTATACACTTCGTTGAATCTCTGAAAATGTTGCAGGTCAGATAGGTAAACACCGACCTTAACCACCTGATCCATCGTGAATCCGCCTGCCTCAACAATTTCACGAATATTCTGAAGCGTCAGTTTTGTTTGTTCTTCGATACTGCCTGGTACGATGCTGCCCGTAGAGTCCAACGGCCCTTGACCGGATACATACAGATAATCACCAGCCACAATCGCTTGCGAATATGGACCGTTACCAGTTGAAGCCATTCCGGTACTAACTGCCTGTCTCATGTAATTCCGCTCCTCTCTCCATCCGTCACAACTTCCTAATCGTCAATATTTATTGGATTCACAGAATTCTGCTCCCAAACCTCTGGCCTGGCGTAACCAGCTCTGACGCACTCTCCATATCCAGATACATTTGGCAAGAGCGAGCCGTACGCAGAATGGAGGATGGGCAGAGCGTGGTGACCGGTCCTAGAAGCGTCTTCCCAACTGCACTGCTCTTGCGGGCACCAGGCACCGTGCAGAAAATAGCCGCTGCCGACAGAATCACCGGAATCGTCAAGGTGATTGCTTGAACAGGAACCTGATTCAGCTGCGTGAAGCAGCCATCATTTACTTGCTGCTTCCGGCTTGTTTCATCCAGACTCACCAGCTTCACAGGATACAGATCTTGAAAATCTGCCACATGAGGATCATTGAAGGCAAGATGTCCATTCTCTCCAATTCCGATACAAGCGATGTCAACGCCATAGGTCTCAAGTAATTTCCCATATCTGATACATTCCGTTTCCGGTTCGTTTAGTCCATTAATTCGGTGAAACTGCTGCGGCGGTCTTCTTGTGAACAGCTTATCTTGAAGATAGCGCGAGAAGCTCTGCGGAGCATCAGCTGGCAACCCGACATATTCATCCAGATGAAAGCAGACCAGACGCTCCCACTCTATATCCGCTCTCTCAACCAGTGCCTCCAGGAACTCGTTCTGTGAAGGTGCGGAAGCAAAGACGATGGTCAGCTTTTCTTGGTGCTGCAATTGTCTACGGATAGTTTCGGCTACGTCTGCCGCAACTGCACGGCCCATTTCCAGACGATTGGAATAGCGGTGTACAGTAAGCTGTTGTTCCGCAAATGTATCCCTGACGCGATTCATTACCTGAAAGCTTTCCAATACCTGGCGGAGACCTTCCAAAGATTGAAGCGTACCGTCGGCCGCAGTTCCCCCGGGAGGAACATAATGAGTTTCGATCGTATACAAACCTTGATAACCTTCCCGCTCCAGTGCAGCAATCTGGTCCGCGAAGTGAACGTTTCCGCTGCCGATGGGCACACAATGAGGGATGCCATCCTCTCCGATGATCGCATCCTTAAGATGCACATGACCCAATACGGAGCTAATGTGAGAATAACCTTCGGGATAGGCAGATTTGCCGCCATAAGCTTCATTACCCGGGTCCCAGAGCGCCTTCAACGCTGGAGATGAGGTCAGAGTAATCATTCGTCCGATCTCCGCTGCGAAGCCTCCATTGCAGGCAGGCTCATTCTCCAGCAGCAGAATAATGCCCTCTTGTTCTGCAATAGCTGCCGCCCTCTTCAGATGCCCGACAATTTCCTCTTCAAGAAGCAATGGAATTCGTTCACGCCAGAAGGAGAAAATTCGAATATAAGGCGTACCTAAGCCTTTAGCAATTTCTATTGCTCTTACCAGCTTGCCGAAATGTGCCTCCACCGACTCTTCCTGCTGTCCGAACGTATCCCCTATAGTGACCGGATGATCCGAATCCAGCGCACATTTAAATACCGGAGAAGCCAGCGCAGACACAAACAGCCCCCGCTCTTCAATGGCTGAACGGATAAGGACAATCGCCGCATCCTCAAGATCCATGACATTGACTCCATCAAGCGTACGAATCTCCACATGCTTCAGCCCCTGCTGTACCACCCAATCAAGAGCGGTATCCAAATTTGGGGAAACCTCGTCCGTCAACACGCCTAAACGATCCCAAATCATGCCCTAACCCCCTTTCTTTTTTTAGCTACACTGGAAGCTTTACCTCTTTCCCGGTTCGCGCAGATTCATAGCAGGCCAGAATCAAATCTACTGACTTCCTTGCTTCTTCACCGTTTACGGCAGGCTCCCGTCCTTCATGAATCGCTTGGATCATGTCATCTATATAGTAATAGTGCCCAGCAAAAGAAAGCTGCTGCGGATCACTGCTGACCGACAAACCTAAAGTATCTGTAATGAAAGGAACCGTTTCCGAATGATCACGAAATGTCCATTGTCGGAAACCCTCGTCACCAAATTCCACTGTCCCTTTATCTCCATGTAGCTCGAAGCGGGTTTCTTGTCCAGGGTAGACCGATGTGGTAGCCTGAATCACACCGAATGCACCACTACGAAATTTCAATGCCACCACAGCGGTGTCCTCTACGCTGATGCGATGAATCAAGGTATCGGTATAAGCAAATACCGACTCCACATCACCCATCAAATACTGCAGTAAATCCACTCCGTGAATCCCTTGATTCATCAGCGCTCCACCCCCATCCAGCTCCCAGGTGCCGCGCCAGCTTCCACTGTCATAATATTCAGGACTACGATAATATTTCAGAAAAGCATTGCCAATCAGGAGACGTCCCAGCTTGCCTGCCTGCAGCGCCTCTTGGGTGTGCTGTGCCGCAGGCATCAATCTCCTCTGGAAAACACAGCCCAGTTTCACCTCATGGCTTCGGCAAGCCTTGATCATGGCGGACATTCGGTCCGCCAGAATATCCAACGGCTTCTCGCACAGCACATGTTTGCCTGCTTCTGCACAGGCGATAGCAATCTCACTATGTGTTCCACTTGGGGTACAAATACAGACAACATCAATATCCGAACGAAGCAGCATCTCCCGATAATCGAGATATTTACCCACATGGGAGCTGTCTACAAGCAGATCGTCGATATGACTGAGATCCCGACTGCTAACTGCAACCAGTTTAGCCACTGGATGATTCAATATAGCTTTTACATGTTGACGGGCAATAGCTCCAGCACCTACGATAGCGAAATTAAGCGCATCCCGCATCTCTTTAGACATTAGCGACTAGCTCCCCCACCTGAAGCTTCCGGCAACGCAATCCACTTAAAGGTTCTATTCGATCTTCTGGATCTGTTGGCGTTCCTGGGGGGAGCGGAATCCAGACGACAGCTTGTGGTGCCGAGCCCTGCACGGTTACCTGATAGGGCAGAACCTCTGACATACCCGTAATGCGGATTTGTCTACGGGCGTGGTTCCAACGGTGGATAGCCTCCGTGGTCCAGAATACAAAACCCTGTCTATCCGCTTCCTTCACCAGCTTACGGAACGCATTTCTGACCGCTTCGTGGCCATGAATATGCACCGGATGGAACAGGAAATGAGCGACACCTTCAACACTGCGTATCTGCTCCAGCAGTGGAGTAATGATGCTGCTATCAGACCATGAATTCAATAAATCCATATCCTGAGTGAGAAAACCGATCTCCATTAAGTTGTATAGGCGGTTCTGTTGATCATGCTGCGCCATCGGTACATAGGGATGACTGGAGCCAAATAAGAAACCTACATTTCCCCGTTTGGACGGTCCCCGAGTTTGATCACATCGAATGCCCCTTTTTTCGCACCACTCAAACAGTTCACCCCATCCTTCGAAACGAGTGTAGTGATTCTTATTGGTAGTTACTCGCTCTAGATCAGCCGCAGCGGTTAACCAGTCAAATTGTCTGTCAAAAGCAGCCTCGCTCCATTCTCCATCCGCTTCAGCCAGGGCGTTATAATGCAGAGCCAGCTCATGACCCGCTTCCTTGATCCGGTCGTAAATCTCCTTGCTGTATCCCGGCTCCAGCATGCACCAAGTCGAGGAAATTCCACATTCCGCATGAAGCGCAAGCGTTGCTTCCGCATGAACATCCTCATTGAGGTCGCTATCCAGAGAAATCGTAACTACTCCGTTTATTCCATCCGGCCAAAAACCCACGAACGGCAAGGTTTTTCCCTGAGTCAGCGCCAGTTCCAGCAATTCCTGCTTGATCTGATTCCGCCAATAATCAGCATATGGAATTGCAAAATAAGGGGCTCCCGTTTCTGTCGTCCGTCGATCCCATTGCCAATCCAGTTCTACCCGGTCGTCAGCCTTCAGAATTCCGTCATTCACGGGAGCTGATCCGTCCGGAGCGGGAATTCCATCTGCCAGAATGGGTGCCGAGCCCTGCTGCAGCTCCACGACTGTTCGCAGTACATCTACCGACCAGCGGATGAACTGTCCTTGACCAATCGTAAAGATTTGCTTCAACGGTCCAATAACCTTTCCTGTGGGCTGGTCAATGTGAATCGAACCCACTTCCCGCACCGGCAGGCCTTTATTCGCAGCACTTAACCAGGGGATTGCACGGAGAAAACGCAAGGGGCTAGCCTCCTCGCCATTCGAGTCTTCCATTTCAGCATACCCGGCTCCAAAGTGCCCGGTTAGAGTACAACCCAGCCGCGGAGCCCAGCCCTGCAATCCACCATATGAGATCAGTACGCCTCCTTTTTCCATGAAATCCCACAATTCAGGAAGACGAGCGTCATCGTTGGCCACATGGGCAGCGATCACGATGTCGTACTGGTGATATTCCGAATGATGGACATCCGTCAGCACATCAAAAGGAATTCCTGCGTAGCTTAATATTTCTGCAGCGTAGCCTCCGAAAACGTTGACGCTGTATTTCCAGTAGCGTTCCGCCTCCTGTTGATCCATTAATATGCCAACTTTTGCCATTATCATGTGATTCATCCTTTATCTATGACATTAGATTAATCCTACCATTATCGGTATCATACTTGTATCTTAATGACCTTTCTATTACAATAAAACAATAGTAAATAGCTTGCGGAATAGAAGCAGAATGGATGAGATATTATGAAACGAGAAAATCAATTTCGATATACTAGACTCGCTGGCATCCTGCGTGAGCAGATCCTGTCCGGCTATATCAAACCGGGGCAATATTTGCTATCCGAGAATGAATTATGCAAGCATTATGAAATGAGCCGCACATCCGTGCGTAAATCGCTGAACGAACTGCTGCAGGAAGGGCTGATTGTCAAAAAGGTCGGTCAGGGCACCTTCGTATCACCTGACTTGGTTGTTGAAGAGAGCCAGCGCAAGATCCTGCGTATTTGGGGCGCTATGCCTTCATATTTTGCGGATTCCTGCATCCAATCCATCATCGAGGCGTTCCACCAGGACAATCCTAATGTGGAAGTGAAGTTCATCGGAATGCCCTCCAACGATTTCTGGGAATCCGTCCGTTCCAGCAAGGAGCAAGGGATGGAAACCGACCTGCTCTATATGACCGACACTCATTTTAATGAAGTCAATCTGGAGGAAGCCTTCCTGGATCTTCATGAAGTAATGGCTCCTGCCCTACCTGACCTATATCCATCACTGATTGAAGCTTGCACCCGCAATGGAGCTTTGATCGGTGCACCGGTTACCTTCTCACCGATTTATCTGGTGTATAACCCGGAGCTATTCGATAAATATGGAGTTAAGCACCCCGAACCCAACTGGACACGGGACGATTTCCTGGAAGCAGCGAAGCAGTTGACCCTCGATACGGATGGTGACGGCATTGTCGATCAGTACGGATTCTCCATGTCATCGAATTCAACACGCTGGATCGTTCTGGCACTGCAGAACGGAGTGAGCTTCTCTCAACCCTTTCAACAAGAACCTTTACGAGAGACACTAACCTTCATTCACGATATGTTGTACCGTCACCGGACGGCTGTTCTCAACCAAAGATCCAGCTTGATTGCCGACGCCTTTCTTCATCACAAGGCCGCTATGGTTATGACCAGCGCTATTGAGCTGGCTGGCTGGCAGAATGAATCCTACACAGTACCTTATAAAGTGGCCTCCCTGCCTTTTGGTGAACGGAAGGAAACACTGCAAATTGCCAATATGTTCATGATCCCGGCGGAAACGCAGAATCCGGAACTGGCAGCGCGGTTTATCCAGGCGGCACAGTCACCGGAGATTCAAGAGATGAATGGCAGATCCGCCAACTTCCTCTCTGTACTGGAATCTGTAAATGAGATGCTGTGGGACTCTTCTGTACTGAAATCGATCAACCTGCAGAGTGATACATCAGCAAGCTGCCGATTTCTGTCGCAACTGATGCCAGATCCGCTTTTTCTGGAACTATTGGAAGAAGAAATGGGCTTGTTCTGGAGCGGGCTAGAATCGCCTGCTCTTACTCTAGACCGGTTGCAGACGATAGCGTACAAACCGCAATAAATCAGGACGTTCTCATCCGCGGATCGCAACAGGCAGGCCACTTTCTCTGCTTTCATTCGCCGCCTCCAGGAAACGGATGATTTCTTCCGTTTCCTCTGGAGCGATTGGTGCTACACCGGACCGAACCATCTCCATAATGCCTTCCATCAGCCCTGCATAGTAGGGCTTTTCGTGTGCATAGACATCGGCAAAAGCGGACTGTTTCTCCCCATGAATCACAGCTCCAAACTTGTTATTCCCCTTGCGGTTCCCCCGAATCGTACCGATTCGCCCATCTGCCCATACCCCTTGAACGAACTCATAACCTTCATTCGTGTAGGCGCTCACCTCTTTACAGCCCGTACCCATCGCCGCATACAGCATCTCGGCGGCATGAATTCCGTACCAGAACAGGCCAGGTTGGGTCAACTCAAGCTCCATCGGCCCGTAGCAATCCGCTCCGATGACCTGCCCCGAATCGACGCTCTTGATGTGCGCCAGTGCCTGTTCGAAACCTTCCGCATAACGCAAGGGCGAGCAGCTCATGAATAACACCTTATGCTCTCTAGCCAGGGCACTAATCTCCCGCGCCTCCACCGAATTAACCGTGAACGGTTTATCAATGAATATCGGCTTACCGAAGGGGGCAATCCTCCGGAACTGCTCCAGATGCACCCGACCGTCCACGGACTCGATCAGAATTACATCTGCTATTTCCGCCACTTCTTCTGGAGAGGAGACGATCTGTACTCCGTACTGTTCTCTCAACAGGTTGGTATAGCCCTCAACTCTGGAAATACTGAGCTCAAAATCTGGTGAGCCGCCCGGAAAGGCCACCGTAATCCGCGCACCCGGTGTATGGTATGGATTCAGCGGATCGCCGAGCAGCTCGGCAAAAGCCTCCACATGGGATGTATCACAGCCAATAATGCCGAACTTCAACATATTCTTCATCCTTTTTGTTCTGAAATGTTCAGACTGCGGTACACCTTAATGATCCCGGCCGCGATTTCTACAGCATCCTGTTCGGTTAACAGGGGGCTGATCGGTAAGTACATAGTCCTCGGCATAAGGCTGACTGCATTCGGACATGATTCCGGCGTGTAGATGACGGGTTTGCGGAACGGATAGGCGAATGGTGATCCCTTCACATCGGCTGTACGCTGATGCAGCAATTGAGGAAGCATAAATACCGGTTTGCCACCATATAGAGGATACACTTGGATATTCTCTGCATCCAGGTACTCCATGAATTGATTCGCAATTGCAGCATTGGGCAGAATCATTCCCAGATGAGACCCTGTATAACCCGTCGAATCGGGTTCCACACGAAATTTAATACCCGGCAGTTCCGCTGCCAGCGTCTGTTGAATCGCGATGTAACGAGCACGCATCACTCCAAGAATTCCGTTCAGACGCTTCCATTGCTCTACCAGCACACCGCCCGTTACTTCGCTCATACGATAATTTTGTCCAACAAAAGCATTCTCCTCATCATCCGAGACAATGCCATAACGAGATTTTTCCCGAAAGCTGCCCTGATCATGATAGCGAACCGCCCGTTCGAACAAGTGGGCATCGCGTGTGATGACGGCTCCACCTTCGCCTGCAGTCAGTACTTTGTTCATCTGGAAGCTCAAGGTACCTATATCGCCGATAGTCCCAGCGAAACTGCCCTTATACGTAGCTCCGCAGGATTGAGCAATATCTTCGATTACAGGAATTCCCCACTTCTTGGCAATAGACTGAATCGCATCCATATCACATAGATTTCCTAAGATCGGAACCGTAATAATAGCTTTAACTTCATCGTCCTCACATAACTTATCAATGCTTTCAGGGCTGATATTCAAGCTATCGTCCACATCCGCAAAGACTGGGACGGCCTGGCTGCATACCACAGCGCCCGGTGTTGCCAAAAATGTATTGGCGGGTACAATCACTTTATCTCCGTAGCCAACACCCAGAGCTTTCAGAGCTACCACTAGGGCTGCCGTTCCGGATGTGACCCCTAACACGTAAGGAATTTCAGCATAAGTAGAGATCATGTCTTCCAACTGCTGAACCGCATAACGCATATTCGGTCCGTAATAGCGGAAAGGTGATTGATCCAGTACAACTGCCCCACTAGCCTCTGCTTCCTCTTGCCCCAACATCATTCCTCCGGGATATGCCGGTGGCATCGGTTCCGAACGTGCGGGTCTACCTCCGTCAATTACTAACTTTTCCATCTGTCTACACTCCCTTTATACGAATTGCCGCGCTAATCATTCATTGAACACAGTTAGAGATCATAAACAAGATGCGTTCAACCCATCCGGGTGAACATGTGCTAGCCTGACGGGTTAAACGCATCTGCATTTCAAATCAGGTTATTTCGTGCTTATTGCTTCTTCCATACCGTAGTTTCAGTGCCTTTCAGCTGTTCGTTCACTTCTTTGATAATGTCATTGCCACCGCTGCTCAAGTAAGCGTCTTTGATCTTATCCCAATCTTCCAGCGGGGTTTCACCAACCACGATTTTGGCTTCCTGGGCATACATTTTTTGTTCAATATCAAAACCTTTTTTGGTGTACGTCTGTGAGAAAATTCGGTTGAATGGATTTACATAGTGTTCGTATTGCGCATCCAACGTTTCGATCTGCGAGATCAGGTCTTGCATTTGAGGGGTGGTATATGTTTTGGAATATTGGTTATCACTGTCCTTGGCAGGCCACATCGCACGATCCGGCATATACCACCAAGGCATTAAACCATCTGTAGACGGAGTAATGGCAACCACACCATTCTCTAACGTATAGCCCGTGCCTTCTCCACCATACATCCAGTCAAAATCGGGAGAAGAACTGTTACGTTCTTCCAGCGGAGTGAATTTACGGCCATAATCCAGCATCTGCATAATACGATCTACTTTGTCTGGGTCATCTACCAATTTGGCATTCAGCGTAGCAAGTCCATAATAACCGCCTAATGCCGTGAGGCCTTGCGATCCATCCGGAGCCAAAAACGGTGGAAGTGGAGCTAATTTGGCAGTCGGCACCGCAGCAGCTAGAATCTTCATGCCATCATCACCCATACCTCGTGCTGTACCCGTGTAAATGCCGGCCTTTCCGCTCCAGAAATCCTTGGCGGAATCAACAACGTTAGTAATGACCGGAAAGTCCTTCGTAATTGCGCCTTCTTTGTACAGGTCACGCAGCCAGCCGATCATTTCCTTCCGCGCTGGAGCAACAATGCCTGGAATCAAATTTCCTTGATCGTCCTTGTGGTACCACGAGCTGGCATCCCAATAGGCAGATGGAGTGTAGTTCGGCCAGAAGCCACTCGACATTACCAAGCCATAAGTATCATCCTTGCCATTCTTGTCGGGGTCATCCTTGGTGAAGGCGATCGCCACTTGCTTCAATTCGTCCAGAGTGGTCGGCATTTTCAGACCGAGATTGTCCAGCCAATCCTGGCGGAGAATGATATGTGAGTTATACGTGGATGGATAATAGCGTGGGATACCCACAATCTTGCCATCTACCTTCATGGCGTCCCAGACATCGGCAGGAACATTTTTAAAGGTTGGATACTTGTCGATATATTGTGTCACATCCAGAAAGGCACCTTGCTGCGCCCAGGTTTTGAACCCTTGCGCCGGATCTTCAATCATCATAATGTCCGGAGTATCTCCCCCAGCGACGGTTGCCGACATTTTGGCAGCATAATCAGCATAAGGTACCAGCTGTGGCTTATAATCCACATTGAATTTTTCGTTAATCATTTGCAGTGCTTTACCATCCAGAGGAGCAGGATCGGAGAAACTGTAATCCATAGTGGTGATCTCAATCTTCTTCGCAGCCGGATCCGAAGTGCTGGCAGGAGCCGCAGTTCCCTCTGCCGCTGGGGATGATGACGCTGAATTTGCTGAATTGTTATTATTATTGCTTGAACATGCAGCTAGAATCGTTGTGGTCATAGCGACGGTTAACAGTACGCTGAATAGTTTTTTCATTCTCTCCTACACCTCTTTTATATGATTTGATTTCCGGTTGCTACCTAACCTGACTGACACCCACTTCATAATTTTCCGTGTTCCAACTTAACCTTTAATGGAGCCAATCATCACCCCCTTGGCAAAATGCTTCTGCAGAAATGGATACACTAGCAGAACTGGAAGCGTCGCTAGCAGAATCGCAGCCATCTGAATGGACTCTGGTTGTGGCGGATTTTGCATCATCACTGATCGCCCTAGCGTAGCGGTCGGCTCGTTGATGATTACAATTTGGCGGAGTATGACCTGAATCGGCCATTTGTGTGGGTCATTGATGTACAGGATGGCGTTAAAATAGCTGTTCCAATAATCCACCGCATAGAATAGGCCAAAAGCAGCCAGCGCTGGCTTCGAGAGAGGAAGGATGATGCGGATGAATATCTGCATAGGATTGGCCCCATCCATAACACCGGCTTCCTGAATCTCGTTCGGAATATTTTTGAAAAACTGCCGCATGACTATCAAATTAAAGCTATTGATGACATTCGGCAGAATTAAAGCCCAGATTGAATCTCGCAGACCCATTGCCTTCACAACTAGATAAGATGGAATCATGCCTGCGCCGAACAGCAGAGTGAAAGTGACCATGAACAACAGCACCTTCTGACCATAGATCTGCTTGGTCAAGCCATATGCCATGGTTGAAGTGAAGAGCAAGTTGCATACCGTGCCAAGCCCTGTAATGTAAATCGTAAACAGCATCGCCCTGCGGAAGGATTCGGAATTCAGAATGTAACGGTAAGCGCTGAAATCCCAGTGCTTCGGCCAGAGCAGAAACCTGTTCATGGTCAAATCCTGCGAAGAGGAGAAGGAAATCACGATAATGTAATAGATGGGAAACATCATGGCCGCACTCAATAAAATAAAGAATATCGTAATCCCAAGGTCGAAGATTCGTCCCGATTTGGTTCTATAATGCATACAAGTCCCCCCTCAGAGTTAATATAGCCCGTCTTCTCCGAATTTTTTGGCGGTACGGTTAGCACCCATCACTAGCACTAAGCCAACCAATCCCTTGAATAAGCCTACGGCTGTAGCAAAGCTGAAATCGGACTGCTTGATGCCTTTAAAATAAACAAAGGTGTCGAGCACACTCCCTACTTCCATGTTAAATGGATTCAGCATCAGGAAGATTTGTTCAAACCCGCTGTCCAGCACACTGCCAATCCGTAGAATCAGCATAATGATAACTGTGCCTCGAATGGCCGGCATCGTAACATGCCACAACTGCTTCCAGCGGTTTGCTCCATCTACGATAGCCGCCTCATACAATTCCAGATTCACACCGGACAATGCTGCGAGAAACAAGATCGTCCCCCAGCCCACTTCCTTCCAGATGACT
>LIDZ01015192.1_pt94 | contig 18497 bp, 19 predicted proteins | sample 644651 | NCBI WGS metagenome assembly LIDZ01 (sample SAMN03856242, study PRJNA289617) | food metagenome | isolation source: wine grapes on drying loft during traditional withering process | host: Vitis vinifera cv. Corvina | place: Italy: Gargagnago di S. Ambrogio di Valpolicella | collected 2014-01 | reverse complement strand
GATGCCGAACAGACGCCACGCCAGCATGCTCCTGCTATTGGACGTGACAATGATCGACAGCGCCGCCCCCGCCAGCGCGCAGCAGATGAATATATCCAGTGATCGATCAATGGACGGATTCAGGCACCAACTGATAACCCAACTGAAAAGACCGATCAATTGAGACAGCTTCAAGGGGACGAAAATAGAGTTTTTCAGGTTTCTTCTTTGCGGCATGTGCAGCTTCCGTACTTATGCCAGCCGAACCGTTGTCGACGGCACACGCCTTGATCGAGCAGGTGATGATATATGGCCACTATACTTCATTGCCAGATAGGGGGGATGCCCGTCGGTCTTGCTGGGGGTGGGGTGTGCAGGCCTGGGCGGATGAAGGGTAGGGCAGCGCTGGTCCGATCTACAGTTGCTTGCGCATGGGTACGCATGCCAAACGGAGCCCTGAGGGAGAGATGTAGAGAGTATGGGCGCTTCCGGTGAAGCCGCAACGTTGATAGAACCTCTGTGCATTCAATGTGGCTTCGAGATGGATTTTGGTGAGTCTGGCCTTATCAACCGAATGTGATGAGGACACCCGGATCACACCAAATCAGCCCACCAGTCGCGTCGTCAAAACTGATGAGGTCGAGTGCGCCAGAGATCAAAGCCGTCGAGCATCCAGTTGGGATTACTGGGCAGTGAGGACGCTCGTCTCGCCACTGACATCGGGCGATGTTTTGAAGCGTTCGGACTCCAGAGGCTTGAGCCAAAGACAGAAGCCATTAAGCTTCCAGTACAAGATTTTCACTTGGTTACGCGGCTTGTTTAAAAAATGAAGAGCACGGCGTCGAACACGGCGACTTTGATGTCGAGCTCGACGAGCGCAGCCAGGCCGTCGATGGATTTTCAGAATTCAATGAGCTTGGTGTAGAGACAGATTTTTCGACTTCGGCGTCGGGCTGCATTATGGCGGATGAGCCCCGAAGAGAGCCGGGAGTCCAGCATCCGGCATTCACTAAGAGCTTTGAATAGGGGGCTTATGGATTGCTTAGGGTTAATATGCGTCTTCACCCACACTCTACCCTTTATATTCAAGGACTTTTCTCGCATGGATGTCACCATGATGCAACACCCGGTGGGCCAGGGCGGGCTTTTTTCGGGCCAGATTCAGCTCGGTAACTCAAAGGCTCGTTGGGTCTACGATTGTGGGTCCAACCAGATGGACCGGTTAGGGCTGGAGGTCATGGAGGTCGCGAATGGCGGCCACGTTGATCTGCTTTTTCTTTCGCATCTCGACAGCGACCATGTAAATGGCGTTGACCGTTTACTTGCGTCGACTACTGTCGGCGAAGTCGTACTCCCTTACCTTTCTGCGCTTGAGTACGCAGGAACTGTTGGCCGTGATATCGCAACAGGCGCGCTTTCCGTTACGTTTCTGGAGTTCTTGGCAGACCCAGCCAAGTGGTTTATCAGCCGAGGCGTTGGTACCGTAAGTTATGTTCAGTCGGTCGATCCCGAGAAGCCAGGCCCGAATGAACGTGTGACGGAACAGGAAGGCGAGCGTTCGGAGGCCTTCTCCGATCAAGATCTGCGGATAAAGTGGCCTTCCTCGGCTGTGAAAAAAAGAGCTGCAAAGAAGGGGACTGTCCAGGACATCGCGATCGGAGGCGCCCTCAGCGTCATGACAAGAGGAGGACAGGTCAATTGGGTGCTGGCGCCTTTTGCACACAAGCCCCCCAAGTCATATACAAAGAATTTCAAAAATGCCATCGACAAGGTTTTTGGAACGGGCCTCACAAGATCGGCGATTGCGAACTATGCAAGGACGGCAGATGGGCGAAAAGATCTCAGGGAATGCTATGACCATTTCTGGAATGATCACAACCTTGTGTCCATGTCGCTTTATGCTGGTCCCCGCACCACTCCTGTGATCTCTGCAATAGAAATGCCATTCAAGCTATGGAAACGGCCAAGTCCAACGCTTCCTAGCGAAATAGGTTGGTTGGCGACAGGCGATGCTCATCTGGCGCGCTCTGGGCGCTATAGTGCATGGTCTGAATTTTACAGCAGTTACGTGGATCGTGTCGGCGTTCTAGTATTGCCGCATCACGGCTCATGGCTTAGTTACAATCCTGGGTTCGCTAGCAGTTTTCCGAATTTATATGCGTGCTTGGTAGCAGCAGGGCCTAACCAGTATGGCCATCCGGATTGTAGGATCTACAAGCACATGGCACGCGCGCGGCGTTCGCTAAAATTGCATCACGTCAGCGAGCATCCCGACAGTGGCTTTGGTACCCGGGCGAGTATCTGAATAAGCGGAGCGTATCGGCTCATGCTTTCGGTAGGTCCTTCGTAAAGTCACGAACTATAGAGGAGGGCAAAAGCCTGTTCGCGCTATGGCCATCATCACTTGATTGCTTTGTAAGCGCTCCATAAACCTCACCTGATGCGAGATGCATGGTGCGCTCAGCTAGGAGGTGTCGGCGAGCAGTTCCACTGTAGAAGCATTTCCTAACCTTCACCGAGGTCGCCGCAGGCAAGCGTCCTAGTGCGTGGCGCCGTCACGCATAGGGCTCTTGGCCTTGACTGTCTCGACCAATCTGTAAAGTTGCGCATTGTCGAAGCTCCATAGCGCAGAGCCATCTGGAATACCAAGCTACGTGGATTTTCTCGTACGCCCATAGACGCTAAAGCTCTGATTTTGCTAGGTTTCAGGCAAAAAAAGACGTCGTTTGACGTGCCGGGGTAATCTGAATCTGATCACTAATCGTATGATTTTTATGGATATTATTGGCTTATAGATAGCAGCTGGAATACATTTTGGAATACATTCGACTCTCGTGATCATCAGACGGACGATACTGAACTCCATCCTTTGACGCTTTCTAAGGTGCGCATCGGGCGCAAGAAAAACGGAGAAAATGCGGTAGGCTCCGAATCGTAGTCATTCGATGAGGACGCCCGACATGCGTAAAGATCTTATTGGTTTGCAGTGGCTCACTGTAGATCAAGCACTGCTTTGGTTAAAAGATGAGGCTGGCGTTCAGCTTTCGGACACGGACTTGCTGACGCACTGCGATGCTGGCCGATGCGCCGCATATCTGAACGTTGACGGATTGACGGGCGTTTATATGGCGTAGGCAAAGGTCAGATCCTCAACCCGAGAGCGTTGATTGAGGGGGCAAAAATCAGCCAGGTACAGCTGTACATCGTCAGCGAAGTGCGTCAAATCGGTCTAGCTGAAGCTGAGGCTTTCCAGGACGTTGAGTGGCTCCTTACAACCCCGCCAGAGCGGTGTCATCTCCTCTTTAGGCAGTCAGAAATATCTGATCTCGCACGCGCATTTGGGGGTGCCGCGGCACCAGTTGACAGCCTAAAGCCATCGCATCTGCTGACGATTGCGGCGCTTCTCGAACTGTTGAAAGAGAGGGGGAGGCCGGTATACAACCAAGACGCAATCGTCGGCGTAATCAATAAGCGTTACGGAGAAGAGTCGGAGCATCCTATACGAGGCTTGGGCTCAAGTAACATAAAGGACATATTTGCAGAGGCCAACAAGGCGCTGTTAGGTACAAAGCCAAAGAAACCGAAATCCCAATTGCAATAGAAAGAATCGTGATTGCAATGACTTCCTCAGCGTTGGCGGATTGAATGGACCCACCAGTCCACAACCCACCACAAGGTGCCAAGGAAGTCCACGATGCAACCATCATTGATCAACAATCCCAACCCAGCTAGCTCCGGCTACGCGGGCCGCCGGATTTTACGTTTACCTGAAGTGCTGCTCAGGACCGGATTCAAGCGGGCCCACATCTACAACCTCATCAATCAAGGCCGGTTCCCTCAGTCGGTTCAGCTAGGCGCTAGGGCCGTTGGATGGGATTCCGTGGCAGTGGATAGATGGGTTGAGGAGCGCCTCGCTGGTGAGCCCGGCTTTCGCTCTCCAGCGGGAGGTGCATTCTAATGGCGACTTACGCCTATTCTCTCATCGGAAAAAATCCCGACAATAATTACTGCCAAGTATGTGATATCGGTGAGCCCGATCAAGCATTCGTGGAAAAGGGGTCGTACGGGTCAGTCCCGGTTCTCAAGAGACCGAAATTTTTAGAGGCTTTGAAGGTTCTTCGGAAAGGGGACACCTTTACAATCTCCTCGTTAAGTGTCTTGAGCATTGATCCAGAGCCGAGACCGAGCGAAATGCTGGCGACGTTTCGGACGCTACAAGCAACAGGCGCCTCTGTTGTCTTCGTCCAGGAAGGGTGGGCACTCTCTAGTAGCCTAGGAAGGCAGTTTCTCGTAACGCTTCGAGCTTTGGCGCAGCTTGAGAATACGGTTCGGCGTATCCGTCTATGAGCTTGCCTCAGCGTTACGCTCTCTTTGTGGTCCAAGGCTCGCTCGGACCACAGAGTGCTGGCTCAGAGAGTGTACTTTTTGAGCCAGGGAATCGGTCTTTTCCTATAGCTATAAATGCTGCTTCCCCTGATGGCTCAAATGTGTTGTTTTAATTTGAGCTATCGCGTATATTCTGAGCCATACTTTTGAGCCGCTAAGTGATGCGCACCAATGACAGTTCTAGCCTACGTCCGAGTCAGCACCGAAGACCAAAGCACTGACGCACAGCGTCACTCGATTGCTGAATTGCACAATGTAGAACATTGGTACGCTGACGAGGCCACCAGTGGGGCGACCAAAGCTTTAAATCGTCCCGGCTTTGCAGAGCTTTTCAAGTTCGCTCGCAAGGGCGATACCTTGATCGTATCTGCAATTGATCGACTGGGGAGAGACACCATTGATTTGCTTGAAACCGTCGAAGCTCTTAAGGCCAAAGGTGTAGCGATCGTGTCAATGCGTGAAGGCTTTGACCTCTCATCTCCAATTGGGAAGGCGATGCTTACGATGCTGGCAGCCGTTGCTGAGTTGGAAAGATCGAACATCAAGGCGCGTCAGATGGCCGGTATCGCTCGCGCTCGAGCGACTGGGCAAAAGCTTGGGGCCCCTAAAAAGATCGATGATGCCGCTGTAAGTGATTGGCGTAGAGCAAGCAAGGCGACAATCCAGGAGACGGCCAATCAATTCAGGATTTCAATTGCCGCAGTCAAACGAGCATGCGCCAATAACGCCATCAGTACCGTGGAGGGGGCGTGATCATGTCAGGTAAACAGAAAACCCCAGATCAAGCCGCGCAGGCAGTGATACTCAGGGAAGCAGGTTGGACTATCTCGGCCATTGCTGGTCAATTGGAAATCAGCATCAGCACGGCTCAACGTCTTCTGAAAAAACACGGTGCGGTATCAGGCGCCAGCACCCAGGCACTGATAGAAAAAGCCAGAGAGGGAATGCTGGATATGGCGTTCTCGTTGGAGAACGTTCAGCAGAAAGCGGCCTCACTCGTTCTCGACGATCTGGCACTGAGTGAGAAGATCCGGACAAAGCTCGCGTCTGCTCTGGACGTTCTCGATGTGAGCAATCCAATAGTCTTCCGATCTCTCGCTGCTAGCGCAACAGCACTGAAATTGACGCAGGACATCACTCGTCGGGCATTGCCTCTAGACAAGCTTGATCAGTCGCTCGAAAGAGAGGAGCTCCCAGTGCTCCAGATACACCTTATGAATGAGCATGATGTGGCCGAGATGCGAGCGCAGCAGCGCCGAGAAGATGCGGAGATTAACGGCGACAGTGAAGGTGTCGACGATGCTGTTGAGACGCTGAATTGGTTGGCCGAGAGACGACTAGCCCAAGCTCAGCAGTTAGACAATGACATCGTCAGTGAAGAGTGAACACATCTTGACCTTGGGTTGACCGGGTAAAGTGTCAAACCCTTAGAACGATAGAAAAGTGTCGAACACCCTGGCGACAACCAGGGAACCACGAAAATGAAAATCTGCCCCGGATCTATTTCCGGCAATGAGACCACCATGACCATCAAACATCAGAGCCCATTCAAGGAGGGGGAGGTTTCACAGATTCAAAAGCGCCTGCTCGATAGTGCTCGTACCCGCCACGCAGAAAACATGGTGAAGAGGGACGCCTACAGAGCCCTTTTCGGAGATGAATGGTTTAAGGGCGAAACGGTCGCCCAGACTTAGGCGATGACCAATTATCAGCGGATCTGAATGCGCTACTCGAGGAGTGTCCGGTGGAGAGGCCAGTGATGACACCTGCTGAGCCAAGTACACATCCGGCTATTGAATCGGGGCTCTTTGCTGGCGCACCTTCATATCGTGTTGCTACTTCCGCTGTGCCTCGTCAGGAGCCAGGACAGGCAATCCACTTTCTCGATGAGCAGCGCATCCCGCGCCAAGCGATTCTCGCCGAGCTTGGAGTAAATGCAAAAAGCAGCCGCTCAAATCGCCTCGGGCAGACCCTCTCAACTCCAGGCAGGGCAGGGCTTGTAGCTAGTTTAAGCTTGAGTCACGCGGCGCACGTTGTAGCTATTAAGAAACTACACCCAGACGTTGATCATGATCAGCTAGAGGCGCTCCTCAGGATAGATACCTTTATCCAAAAGCTGGTGCGTGATTATCAGGGAGCAGGAGAGCTGCCAGGTTGGGAAAAATTTGTCAGTCCAGAAATCAAACAGTTTTTCCGTATCTTCCATCAGTGTGGGAAGCCTGACTCAAAAACCCTCACCATCCGGCTTGATCACAAAACGGCTGAGGCAGCTATGGCTGCTCCTCGCGGCCCAGCGAATTACATCGCTGCGATCATAATGCGGGCCTTGGCGAAGCTAGGTATTGAAACGGATCTGACCTTCAATCTTGAATTCAATCACACCGGTCGCACTGAAAATCACCCTGCACACATCCACGGTACGCTCTGTATTCCAGTTGAAAGAGTAAATGAGGTTACAGGCGCGCTCAGGAGTACGCTGGCGGAAGGTTACAGGCAGCGGTACAAGAACCTTGCAGTTCATATCGAACAGCCCAGGAGCGCTCGTGCATGGGCTGCGTACTGCATCAAAGAATACGACATCACGGGCATCAAGCTGACGACTGAACGTGGGCGAAAAACCCGCCCGGACTACGCTGCTCGAAAGCTAACGCAGGACGGGAAAGCTTTCTACGAGAATATCAGTGCCTGGCTTGGTGAGTAGTCGCCAGCGACCCCGGGCTTTAGCAAAAGCGTTGTATCAAACTGAGGATTCCGGCTTAAACACCGACGCCTTCAGTGGCGAAAGCAAGCTCTTCGAGACATTTTGAAGTGCTTTTCCGGCAGATGCAGTGAGGGCCGCTGAGCGGTTGGACGACCTTTCGGCTAACCTCGGATAATGATGCCGTTCTCCCTGTAGACCGGCTTGCGTACGCTGGCGGTGTTGGAAGCAGTTAATACCCCCTTCAACGAAGGGCCAGACGTCCGAAAAACGCCCGGAAAGAAGAGTCACAAAGCCAGCTCTTCTGTATAGTCGCTGGCTCTGACGTATGGATGGGAAGCCTATGAGTCACCGCGTAGTTGAGCTGCACTGCATTATGCCGATCGCGAACCTGCCATCAGTGCAGCAACACGGAATCCTTAGCCATGACAGGGCTTCGAAACTGCCTCATGCCTCGGTCGCAAAGCAAGAGATCCAAGATCGCCGCGTGGGTAAGACGGTTCCAAACGGACTGCGCCTCCACCAATATGCGAATCTATATTTTTGCGCGCGTAACCCTATGCTTTTCTTGCGTAAGCCACAACACACGGATCTATGTGTCGTGAGGGTAAATCGCGACGTGCTGAATCTTCCAGACGTGGTGATAAGTGACCAAAATGCAGCATCAGATTGGGTGCGCTTCCATTCATATCCGGCTGGAATGAACAGCATCAATTTTGATTACGTATTCGCTGACTCTTGGCAAGATGAAGATCAGCGGACAGGCTGGCAAAAAAAAGCAGCCAAATGCGCAGAAGCCTTGGTGCCCGCTTCAGTGGCACCAAGCTACATCACTGGAGTCTACACTTGTGATGTGCAAACGAAGCAAAAGGTTGAGTCTGTTCTTGCGGGATTGGGTTGGAATCTAACTGTGACGTCAAACCCGCATCTTTTCTTTAGGTGACCAGAGTGATCAGAGTTCTGATAGGAGACATGTTCCAGAGCGGCGCTCAGACGCTAGTCAACACTGTGAATTGTGTCGGCGTTATGGGGAAGGGAGTGGCGCTTGAGTTCAAAAAGCGTTGGCCTGGACTCATGCAGGACTACGAAAAGCGATGTGCTCATAAACTGGTAGAACCCGGCGTACCTTATATTTACAACGATATGCTGGGCACTTCAATCGTAAACTTTCCTACAAAAGGGCATTGGCGATCAGCTTCACGATTGGCTGACATTCAAAATGGCCTGGACGTATTTGTGAAAAACTATAAAGCATGGAACATCACTTCGGTCGCATTCCCTCCACTAGGATGTGGAAACGGCGGCCTGGAGTGGGAGCTAGTAGGTCCTATTATGTATAAAGCACTCTCAGACATAAATATACCTGTCGAAATTTTTGCCCCCTTCGGGACACCCGCAAATCAGCTTACGGCAGCATTCCTAAGTCCTTCACAATCCCGCCTTTTCAGCGAGGAGAATCACAAAGGATCGAAGAATCAAAAAATCAACCCCAATTGGTTTGTCTTGCTGGAAGTCCTATATCAACTTGAAGAGCAAAAATTTGCCCCAAAAGTGGGTCGAACTATTTTCCAGAAAATATGCCACGCGGTTACTGCACTAGGCGTCCAGACAGACTTGGACTTTAAGAAAGCCAGCTATGGTCCATTTTCCGAGCAGGTTCAAAAGCTGCTAGGTAGCCTCGCTAATGCCAATCTGATAGCAGAGACACAGCTAGGTAGAATGAACTCGCTGACCACCGGCCCGGAGTACCTTAAGGCCAGAGAAAAATATAAAGACATACTAAATACAAATAGCCAAAGAATATCCAAAACTGTGGACTTATTCAGCAGGATTAAAAATACCGAGCAAGCTGAAGAGGTGGCGACTGTATTTTATGCAGTAAGTAAGATAAAAGAAGATCAGAAAGTAGCGACAATACCGGAACGTGAGGTTTTTGAGTTTGTACTTGCCTGGAAGAAAGCGTGGAATACTGATGCAAAAAAAGAAGCAATAGCATCCTCCATTCGTAGCCTTTCTATGCTGGGTTGGATAAGGGTGAGTTCCAGCGACTGCCTACCAGTCCCTGAGATTTCTCTGGCGTCCTGTCAATGACAGTGTTGTGCCTGCCTTGAGTCTGCAAACCGTGCAGTAAAGGCTCGGATGCGGGTTCAAACCCCCAAGTACCAATTTGGAATTAAAAAAGCACTTAACGCTCGCCGTAAGTGCTTTTTTGTGCCTTTTAGGTTCAAGTTGGTTCAGCAAAATTTTCGGTGACCGTTGATCCTGCCATAAAGCATGCAGAATGTATTGATGTCACTGAGAGGCTCTGATTCATTAGCTGTTGCTTGGCTCAACACAGCTACAAAAGCTCATAAGTACGCAGCTCCACATAAAAGTCTATGTCAACGTGGAGCCACCTGCAAACGCTTTGAAGATCTACCTATCCCTCTGATAGGCCGCCCCCCCTTCCAATACCGGGATGTTACTGGCACGACCCTGTTTTCAAAAAAGCAGCGATCTCGTCTACAAAGTCAGTCTGGGGGGTGTAGCTTTGATCCCTTATTGTAACCTTGACCGTATTACCGTCCTGCTTTCCGTAAGCGCCGTCCCAAATATAGCTGTGGCCAATAAAATTCTCGCCAAAATAAACGACGAAGCCATCACCGTTGCCATAGAGTTGACTGGAATGAATTGGAGGACAACCCGGGCCCTTCATTTCCTGAGCAAGGGACTGGTAGATCTGACGAACAGAGCCATTCACGGTAACTGTCTTGCTTACCGGCGAGTTATCAATCCCCTTCTGAGTAAGGCCGTAGCTGCAACCCGTCACAGCAGCGGCAGTGAGGACTGGAAAGACCATGCATTTCAGAAATGTCGCGAGTGTAAAACCTTTGGATTTGCGCAGACTTTCTGAGTTAACACCCTCATTCATGCCACGTACTTGCGCCTTCCCTGAATCAGTAATCATGTAGCAGACCTCTTTCCGAATCCTTTGGCTATCCAGGCAATGCTGAATCCAATGAGATAGAGCAGGCAGCAAAAGACGAACCAAGCGCCTGCCAGTTGAGCAATCGTGGATACACGCTGATTACTTACCTTAGCGATGAACTCAGCATGCTGAGCATTGCTCTCTTCAATCCCGGCAAGACGCTCGGATACCGGCGTTTGCATCAAAACATCACGAATCAATCGGTTCGAACCCCTTGCAGGCTCCTCAATCGTTTTGATATCCGCTAGCTGGCGTTCGATCCAGTGCTGATGGTCCCGGTTTAGCTTTTCATCGCTAGGGATGTACGTACGGTAGACATACACCGGGGCCAAAATCAGTACGACGCAACACACCAACCAGAGTCGCTGCCAGCCGTTCATAAAGCATCACCAGACGCTTTTACGCCTGATTCACTGGAGACGCTGGGCTTAGGGGTAAAACGGTTGACCAATGTTTCAGCGGTTGGCACACGCAGCTCCTTGCAGGTGATGGATCTGTATCACACGATGAGCATCCAAGCGAAATACCAGAAGATGCTAATCATAGTATGTCGACCCATAGTATGCAAAAAGCGAGATTTGGTGAATGCCTATCTCACCAAATCAATGTGCGCTCGTCGCAATCTTCGCCAGCAATGTGCGCCGAATACGGCTAGAGCTTGGCCTTTCCCAGGAAGAATTAGCAGAGCTCGCCGGTGTTCACCGGACCTACGTCGGGATGCTCGAGAGGAGCGAGAAAAATGTCACGATTTACAATATCTGGCGGCTTGCATGCGCTCTTCAGGTCGAGGCAGCAGACCTTTTGATCGCGCCTAAATAATCATTACCAGAGACATTCATCGTCGATCGCGGACCGTTTAAAGACGGCGCTACCGAAATCCAGTCACCAACATCGAAACCCTAAGAACGGTCGATGTTACCTCCGGCTTACCGGCTCAAATTGGTGGGCTCGACCGGCGCGGGGTTTGGCGGTAATGTCTTGCTAGGAGGGCGTCACCAATCTCTCATCAAGTACAAGAACTCATTTTCGACAGGAAGGAAGGCTCTTAGGCCGACCATCAGGGAGCAGGTATGCGAATCGAAAAAGTCAGGGTTGAGGGATTTCGACTCCTTCAAGATATTGAAATCATGTTGGAGGTTAATTCCACTGTAATCGTAGGGCGCAATAATTGCGGAAAAACCTCGTTTACTGACATTTTCGATCGCTTTACCGGAGAGACCGGGGCGCGGTTCCGTCTTGAAGACTTTTCGCCTCCCCAGCGCGAGCGATTCTTCAATGCAAAAATGCTCAGAGAAAAAGCGGCAAAGCCCGAAGATGTGCTTGCTGCTTTGCCAATAATCGCTCTCACAATAACCATCCGCTACGATAGGGCAATCCCGAATTTAGGACCTCTTTCACCTTTCGTCATCGACTTGGATGTCGACTCCACCACAGCCATTGTGCGTATCGAGTACCGAGCTACGCTGGCAACCCTCCACACTCTCCTTGACGTGCCATCCGGGCCCGATGGGGTAGAACCTAGAACCCACTTTTTCCGTTCTTTGCGTGGGACATTGGCCAAGGCATACGCCGTCCATGTGTCTGCGATCGACCCCATCGACGATACCAATCGACGAGATTTTGAGGGTACCGCTACACTGGCAGCCTTACTGCAATGCAATTTCGTTCGAGCGCAAAGAACCCTGGACCATGCGAAGCACGGTGACGCCGATGTAATTGGGAAATTGCTCAGTGCGCTATTCAAGACTGCTTCTGCACCAACCGCTGCGGCTGGAGATCAAGACCTGGCGGCGAAGTTGAAGGCGTCCGTCGAAGACATCGAGCGCGGAATCCAAGGCAACTTCGATGAAATGTTAAAGAAGCTGCTACCGGCCATGGAGGTATTGGGCTTTCCGAGTCTCAACGATACTGAGCTCAGGCCTGAGACTTCATTGAATGTAGAAGCGCTTCTTTCGGACCACACAAAAATAGTCTACACAGGAACAGATGGAGTACATCTGCCAGAGGGCTATAATGGCCTCGGTACTCGAAATCTGATCTATATGCTGCTGCAGCTCGAGAGCTTCCATAAGGCCTACCGGGCCAAGGCAACTCGGCCAGCCACGCATCTAATCTTCATTGAAGAGCCGGAGGCCCATCTGCATCCGCAGATGCAAGAAGTCTTTATTAGCCAACTGAATGCTGCCATTGGAAAGCTGTCGGCGAGCTACCCTGAAGAGGCTGCGTGGAACGTTCAGTTCATCATCACTACGCATTCGCCTCATGTTGCAAACGAGGCTTCCTTTGAAGCGGTACGGTACTTTCTCAATCAGTCGCCGCCACGAGCAAATACTCGTCAGACGAAGGTCAAAGATTTCAAGAAAGGAATGAGCGGCATTTCTCCCGACGATCAAAACTTCCTGCATCAGTACATGACGTTGACCAAGTGCGATCTGTACTTTGCAGATAAGGCTATTATGGTCGAAGGGACAACTGAGCGGCTGCTGATGCCCCGTCTGTGCGAATTGGTTGATAAATCACTCGACGAAAAATATAAGCTAGCCAGACAGTATGTGACCTGCGTCGAGGTGGGCGGCGCATACGCGCATATTTTCTATCCACTCCTTGATTTCCTCGAACTCAAAACGTTGGTGGTTACCGATTTAGATTCAACAAAGCCAGTTGTAAAGCAGAATAAGAATGGAAAAACGATTACGACTTGGGACAAATGTCCGGTGGCAGAAGGCGAGCGGACGTCGAATGCAGCCGTTAGGGAATGGTTTCGTCCTTCGGATATCGAGGATAGGGAAGGCTGGCAGATTACTCCTGCTCAGCTTATTGCCAAAAGTGCCGAAGAAAAAGAGAGCGGTTATCGTCGGATTGCCTATCAGATCGCAGAAAACCCAGACACCAACATTTGTGCCCGGAGCTATGAAGACGCACTTGTCTTAGCAAACCCTGATCGATTTCAATGGCCCAAGGAAGAAGATGAGGCAACTGAGGCTTGGGACATCGCCAAAGGGCTAGCTAAAGCAGATACAGCTTTGCGTTTCGCCATTCGTGAAAAAGCCTGGACGCCACCTCGTTACATCCGAGAAGGTTTAGCATGGCTTTCTGCGCCTCCTCCTCCTCCAGTACAGAGCTCAGACGCGCCTGCCAATGAGGAGGAAGTATGACTGAGTCAGGCGAAAACCCCGCACTCGTTGCTGCCCAAAAGGCCGAGAAAGAGATCAATGAAGCCCTTGATGCGGGTCACAGCTTTCGTCTCGAGGCTGGTGCTGGGGCAGGCAAAACGTATTCCCTAGTTGCAGCCCTCAAACGATTGATTGCAGAGCGAGGCCTAGCCCTCGTTCAAGCTGGGCAAAAGGTAGCCTGCATCACCTACACCGAGGTTGCCCGGAACGAGATTGCCCAAGAGATTGAGGATCATCCGGCCATTCTGGTTAATACTATCCATGGCTTTTCGTGGGCATTTTTGCGCCAGTTTCAGAAGGCGCTGCGTGGCCTCGTGGCGCAGATGGATGATCGCAAAGATAAAATCGAACAGGGCGGAGGGGTGGGTTCAAAGCCAGTGAGCTATGACCTAGGGTTCTTCGGCGTTGATATGGAAAAAGTCACGCTGAGTCACGATGACATCCCGGTGATGATGGCCAAGCTTCTGCAGCAGGAAAAGTTTCGACGTATCTTGAGTCAGCAGTTTCCGGTTATTTTTATCGATGAGTATCAAGATACCCATACTACATTCATGGAGGCAATTAAAGAGCACTTCTTGAAGCCCGCTACAGGACCTCTAATTGGCCTTTTTGGCGACCACTGGCAAACCATTTTTCGAAATGACTATGAGCTTGCTAAGTATCCGATCAAAGAGATAGCCAAAGGCTCCAATTTTCGATCGGTGCCAGCAGTGGTAGATGTGCTGAACAAGCTACGTCCTGAGTTGTACCAAGCAGTTCATACGCCCGAGGCAAAGGGCGAAGCACGTTTTTTTCATACCAATGGCTATAAGGGTGAGCGAACTAATGATAGGAACTCCAAAGAGGATTTGTTACCTGATCTAGCCCGACGCAATCGCGAAGAGTTGATGCGGCGGCTACAAACCGAGGGTTGGGATTTGAGCAGGACGAAGGTTCTGATGCTCACGCATAATGTACTTGCTGCCGAGCAGGGCTATCCCAACCTTGTTGAAGTGTTCAAAGGTCGCAACGATCTGTTTGCGAAAAAGGAAGATCCGGCAATCAAATTTTTTGCAGAGGCCGTTGAACCTATATGTTCAGCATACGCGGCATCACGCTACGGCGATATGTTCAGGACTTTGGGCTCCGGTCCCACCATAACAAAGCATGAAGATAAGGCCTGCTGGCGTCGAGACATGGATGCCCTTCAGAAGCTACGTACCGAAGGCACGATCGGACAGGTCATTGATCACCTGAAGTCGACGGGACGTCCACAACTACCGGACCGGGTATTGCGGAGGGATGAAGAGCTTAGAGCATTGCATGGCGAGCCAATACCTGAGGACGCCTCCGCGCTTCAGCGGTACAGCAAACTACGGGATATCTCATACTTAGAAGTGGTCGAGGTGGTGAGATTCATCGAAAAACAGACCTCCTTTGCCACACAGCATAGCGTTAAGGGTGCCGAGTTTGAGAATGTCCTTGTAGTGCTGGGAGGTGGCTGGAACCATTACAACTGGCCTCTGCTCCTAGAACTCGTAAACACCAAATCGCTAAATAGCAAAAATACGCAGGGTTTTTACCGGGCTCGTAATCTTTTTTATGTATCCATTTCTCGGCCTATGACACGGCTAGCAGTGCTTGCCACGCAAACTATGCCTGCGGCCGCCCTGGATGGAGCAATCAAGCTGTTTGGGCGCGAAAATGTAAAGGACGTTTACAGCGTTAAATAGCTGGTTTCACGGGCAAACATTTTTCCTTTAGACTTTATCGGGATTATGGGCTGAGGTATGGGCTGAATCGATACCCTGTAAAATAGTCTTACTTTACAAGGGGTTGCTGCATTAAAAAGCCGGCTTGTGGCCGGTTTTTATCGGGTCATCACGCAAGGCAGTCGGGCTGCGAAAGCATCCGCTTTGTACGCGAGCTAGGCACTCGCCTATACGGCAAGCTATTAAGGATCACTCGCCTATACGGCAAGCTATTAAGGATCACTCGCGTCACGGTAAGGAGTGAGTGCTCACTTCCCCGCGCCAATGATTGCTGACATCGAGAGACTTCCGGTAGCCGCTGTCTGGATGTGCTCGCTCCACCATTTCATCATTGGACGCCTACGCTCGATGTAGTCAGCCCGGTTATAGGCGCTCCGTACCTCGTCCTTGTCGACGTGCGCGAGTGCGACCTCAATCAACTCGGGGTCCCATCCATGTTCGTTCAGTATGGTGCTCGCCATTGAGCGCATGCCGTGGCTCACTAGACGCCCTTCGAACCCCATCCGTTTGAGCGCCATATTCGCAGTCTGGCTATTGCAATGGGTACGCGGATTTCGATCTGCCGGGAACACATACTCACGGTGCCCACTGAGAGGCTTTATAGCCTCCAAAAGCTCAATAGCTTGTTGGGTGAGCGGAATAACATGCGTGCGACGCTTTTTCATCCGTTCCGGAGGGATTGTCCATACCTTTCTCTCAAGGTCCAAGTCTGCCCAGCGGGCCGTAGCCGCTTCCGCTGGACGAGTCATGGTGTGGAGTTGCCACTCAATCAAGCAGCGTGTTGTTCTCTTTATGCTGGCATTGGCGATAGCTAGCATCAGTTCTTTAAGCTCATCGGGCGCGAGCGCTAGCATGTTTTGTTTCTTCGGCTTCTTGAAGACGGAGCGGATGCCACTGAGCGGATTCGAGAAAATGAGCCCCGCATTCACCCCATAAGTCATGATCTCGTTGAGACGTTGGCTAAGCCGCTTAACAGTCTCCAGACTGCCCTTTGTCTCTAGAGGTCTCAGCAATTTGATAACCGCTGGTGCGGTGATTGCTGAAATCGGCGTTAGCGCCAGATCGGGAAAGACGTGGAGCGTTAAAGAGCGCCAGATGTCTTCAGCATAAGCAGTAGTCACTGAGTCTTTCTTGAGATCAAACCACGCAGTGGCCACGTTCTTAAATGTGTGTTCCGTGGTCGCCTTCAACGTCTGCCGATCTGTGTCACGCTTTTCCTTAGGATCGAGGCCCTGGGCAACTAACTCTCTGGCACCGACTGTCCGTGTCCGTGCTTGAGCCAGGCTTACCTCTGGAAAGGTACCCAAGCCCATGTTGATCCGTTTCTTGGTCGCCGGATGGATGTAATTGAAGTTCCAAAGCTTCGAGCCGTTGGCTCTAACTCTCATCTGAAGGCCGTCACCATCGGTGAGGATGTAGTCCTTCTCCTTTGGCTTGGCGGCCCTGACTTTGATGTCTGAAAGGCGCGCCGCTCGAGCTCCCATGATGTATTCCAAGCTGTTTATGTATTCCAAAATCTAACAGGTGAGCGCTTGGAATACCACTTGGAATACACGAGACACCAGATGTCCATAGACGAAAAAAGACGGCTGTGGAGCTTAACCCTCTGTATTCACTGGATTTCAGGCACAAAAAAAGACGTCCGTGGACGTCTTTAGATGATGAGATGGTGGAGCCGGGGGGATTTGAACCCCCGTCCGCCAGTACTCCGCTGTCGGTACTACATGCTTAGCCGTGTCTATTAAGTTAACCCTCAGCGACCCGACGGGCAGGGTGCTTTGGGCGAGTTGTGTAAGTTTTAGTCGCTTCGTCCACAACGTACTAGGCGACGATCCTGTTCTATATGACAATCATTTCGGGTTTACAGGCATCCCCTGATGATTGCTGGAGCCGAAGCTACCAGAAGGAAGGCTAGCACCGCTTACGCGGCGAGAGCGTATTCCCCGTAGGTTTCGTCATTGGCAACTATAGAAAGTTGCAACAGTGGATTTACGAGTTCTGTTACCAACTCGGCATGCACCTAAAGTTTCATCACCGGCGTCGAATCCAAATCGGCCCCGAGACTGCTTTCGCAATCGCTGGGGCGGAGTGTACGCCAATTGGCGTGGCACGTCGACCCGTCTGCTGCAATCGAGCAGGCCAGCCAGGGTGGCTGGCCTGCTGGAAGGTTTACTTGGTGCCTTCGCTGCCCGAACCGGTGTTTTTCAGGGCAGTGATGGTCTTGGTGGTGATCTCGACGCATTTTTTCTCGTCGTTCTGCGCCTGGGCCGCTTTGGCGTTCTTCACAGTCTTCTCGAGCATGGTCTTGTTTTCTGGGCTCAAGTTGGTACTGGACGAAGTGTTGGCGTTTTCGATGGTCTTGATATTCGCTGCGCACAGATCATCGGCGGCGAAAACCGGCGAAGCCAACAGGGCGGCGCTGAGGAACAATCCAGTGAGGGCGGTACGCTTCATGTGTCTCTCCTTGTAACCTGTGGACTCGGTATGGCCGGTGTTTGAGGCCGTCGCCCGAGGGTTTGAAAGCCCGTTTAACAGTTGGGCCTAAAGGATTGACTGTGGTGTAACGCAGGCGTTCTATTTTATTTTCGGAATACTGCGAAATAGCCACATTGCGCATTCAAGCACCAAAATGAGGCGATCTTCGCTTTGAGGTATCGAACGGGTTAAAGCGGGGGAGTGGAGCGGTGTATGCGGGTAAAGGGTCGATATGAAGTGCCAAATGTCCGGGTCAGGACATTTGGCACACGCCAGGGCCAGGAACTAGTCGTCCTTGCCCTTGGAGCGCACGGCGCGCTGCAGCTCACGGTCCGAATCGCGTTCGCGTTCGGTGTGACGCTTGTCGTATTCCTTCTTGCCTTTACCCAGCGCAATTTCGCACTTGACCAGGTGCTCCTTCCAGTAAACGGAAAGGGCGACGCAGGCATAGCCTTTCTGCTGAACCGAGCTGGTGAGCTTCTCGAGCTCGCGCTTGTTCAGCAGCAGTTTGCGGGTGCGTGTCGGGTCAGCGATGACGTGTGTGCTGGCAGTCTTGAGAGGCGTGATGTGGCAACCCATCAGCCAGGCCTCGCCATCCTTGAGCAGCACATAACTGTCGACCAGCTGTACCTTGGTGGCACGCAGGCTTTTTACTTCCCAGCCAGACAGGACCAGACCGGCCTCGAACTTGTGTTCGATGAAGTAATCGTGACGCGCTTTCTTATTTTGCGCGATGGTCCCTGTAGGGTGTTTCTTGAGCTTAGCCATAGGGGGCGCATTATAGGCAGTTGCATCAATGTCGGCTACGGGAAAGCGCGTGCTTGAGCACAAAGGTTGAATCCCGGACAATGCGCGATCTTTTTTGGCTGGGCGTTTCGATAATGTCGACGGACAAGGTTTCGGTCCACGGTAGCTGGGCAAGTCGCTGGGTGTTCATCCTGGCTGCTACCGGCTCTGCCGTGGGGCTGGGCAGTATCTGGAAATTTCCGTACATGGTCGGTGCCTATGGCGGCGGTGCATTTGTACTGGTTTTTCTGGCATGCATCGCGCTGATCGGTATTCCGGTC
>LIDZ01013307.1_pt7 | contig 18516 bp, 23 predicted proteins | sample 644651 | NCBI WGS metagenome assembly LIDZ01 (sample SAMN03856242, study PRJNA289617) | food metagenome | isolation source: wine grapes on drying loft during traditional withering process | host: Vitis vinifera cv. Corvina | place: Italy: Gargagnago di S. Ambrogio di Valpolicella | collected 2014-01 | reverse complement strand
ACGAACTGTTATGATGCGCGCCGTTGGAGAGATGCCGGAGTGGCCGAACGGGACGGATTCGAAATCCGTTGTACTGGCGACAGTACCTAGGGTTCAAATCCCTATCTCTCCGCCATCACATATAAAGCCTCGTAAGTCTTTGATTTACGGGGCTTTTTTGTGGCTGATAGTTTTTCACTTTGCCCACTCAGACGTTCACGCCTTGGTAGGGCTTTGCCGCTACCATACTGAAGCCATGAGCGCAACAACTTTCGATTGACAGAATGCCCCCAAGGTGCGTATATTCCACCCCATCGCCACTACCGGCGAACCACCCAATACGGCGACCACGCCGAAGGAAATGACCAACATAACGAACTGACAAAGGAGAACCCCGCCTGTGAACGACCACGCCTACGTAATCTTCCACAAATCCCTCATGCACGCCTCGCACTGGATATCCCGAGATACCGGCGAGTTGATCGCACTCACGCCTATGCAAAAAATTCTGTGGCTGCACATCAAAGACCGACACGATTTCTTCGCTGGCCTTGGCAAGCCTTGGTTCGAAAGTCACGAGGTTATAGGTGAGGCTGTCAATTGCAGTCGCGAAACCGTGATCACCTTTATGCAAGCACTGGAGAAGCATGGATATCTTGAGGTGACCCGCCGTCCAGTGCGCGGAAGCCAACTACAGAACACGTACGTCATCCTTGCTGATCTGAAGGTTACACACGTGCTCAAGCAAGCAAAGGCTGCGAAGTCAGTGCCAGGGTCACTGCGACCACCAGCTTCGACGATACCAACAGTCCCGACACCACCACTGGCCCCGACTCTACCAGTGAGCACGCCGTCTCACTTTGACTTTGAAGACGATCCTTTCGCTAACGTGTCGGTTATTCCTACCCGTCAGGCAGCTTGACGTGCTGGTTTTGTCCTTTGCACGAGTCGGAAGCCCCTACACGCCACGAGTAGGAATTTTCCTGCTGTCGTGTAGGAGAAACCCACTGTAGTAAGAAAGAGTAATAACAAAGAGAGAGTAAGAACGATTAGTAACGTGGTGTCTTCAGGAGCGTTGCACGGACAAGCTGTAGATCAATAGCAAGGGCAAGGCGGGATTGTGGATTCATTGTTACTGGTCGAGGTACATCAGGGGTGATGGCGGTGAGGCCGCTGGCCTGAGTGGGATAGTCTGTGTGGCGAGTGAATCGCCGGGCGTCAGAATGCAATCGCCGCTGGTGTTTGTGTTCATGCAGCGAGTCAGCTCGGAACATTTAAACACGGAGTCCGTAGCATTGGGCTGAGGCTCATCGGTGGCATGATCGCTTCAAAGTTCGTACCTTGCTCGGCTTCTCACCCTCACAAGACTATGCCGTTAGCATTATCGGCATTGGCTGCAAGCCACTTCACTGCACACACCGTTAGCGCGATAATCGCCCATAGATATGGCAACGAGTATTCCGTGCCGTGCGAAGTCTTCAGATTTGCAGTTACACGAGCGTAGTAGGTCGCGAAAAAAACTAGCCAGTAAGGGCATGGATAACGGAATTCAAGCGCGGACGAAAGTCGGGATTCAGACGACACTTTATCGTGATAACTGCATCTGGCGTGGAACGTGACAATATGACCGATGCCTACAGTCAGACGTCTTTTCTCAGCAGGGTACGACACCACCCGGTAACCCTCCTTCACTGTCTCAGGCTGGACTTTGCCTTTGATCTCGCCCCCTAGGAAGGTCATACGCTCTGCCATGTCTTTTCGTACTGCTCTGGCTTTGATATGCCTCATGACGAAAATCAAGCAGCTCTCGAATGAGTGTCGAAAGACCGTGTTATCAGCGTATTTCACACCCGGAGAGTGCTGGTAGAACCTAAGCATCAGATAAGAATTGGCAACCAGTGCGACAAGCCAGACGTGCTGGAGGTTCTTGGTGAACGCAACCTTCGTCCCAAGCAGCGATACGGTCTTAAGGTCTGCTCCGAAGAACCATAAAGCGATGAGCAGAGAGGAAAAGGACAGCAGCATCCCCCTAGCTTTCTTGAAATCGCCCTCGTCGAAACCGGGATTCATATCGCCTCCTTTGTAGATGGCGAAATGGTAGCATTTGTGGAAATCATAGGCACGAGACTTAAGCATGAAAGCAGGGATGGTTGCAGCGGCTGTACTGGGAGTGTTAGCGAGTGGCGGAGTCTCCGCGTCAGCTGATGACGGGAACGAGCTGTTGACTTACTGCAAGCAGGCAGTAGAGCCACCTGACACGCGACGGATGGACAAAGCGCCTAACGATCTTCGTATCGGACAATGTTTCGGCATCATGGAGGGGGTAAAAAGTACCCTGATGATTATGGAGCAAAGTCCGAAAGGCGGCCGGGTGGCATGCTGGCCTGTTGAAGGCATTAACAACTTACAAGCGGCCCAAATTGTCGTTACCTACCTAAATAATCATCCCGGCCAGTTGAACAAAAACCGGGTTCTGCTGACGATACTGGCCTTCAGTGATGCCTACCCTTGCCAGTGACAAGGTTTTCTCCAGCCTAACCCCCCGCCGCCCGGAGCAAGGTTGCCCATTCGATGACGATTGCTTTTGTCGGCTGGAAAACAGCTGACGGCTAAGAGGAGGATCAGCCTTTGCCTGCGGCGTTCTCATTGACGTATGCCGAGCTGGACTGATGGCGTTGTGCGATGGCGGCGGATATTCTGGGACGAATTGGGTCAGGAGTAACAAACCTTGAGCAGAGCATACGAAGTCACGACCTTTTACAACGAAGCTCGCAGCAAACTCGATTACTTCCTACTGGGTGCCACGCTTGCCATCTGCGGCTACCTTGCACAAACCAATCCTTACGGGCGACTGGGCGTAAATAAGGAAACCTTTCTGCTGGTCACCTTGTTGGTATTCGCTGCCAGTGCAGTAGCTGGTTATAAAGGAATCGAGGCGAACGTCAGCACTATTCGCAAAAATGCTCAGTTCCTAGAACATCCCAACCCCGAGGCCCGCGCTTATTTGCTCGAAAAACTGAGGGGCGATAGAACCGCGCACCGCTATTACTGCTTGAAAAATTACCTGCTGTTGGCTGGCTTCGTATGCTATCTGGCGACGAAGGTGTGGGCGGCGTATCAAAGCAACGGCTGGACATCTGTGCATTAGCCGTTTTCTGCCAAAATCCAGCGCCGCCGATTTTCAGACCTTGCATGGGGTGGGGGTCGTCCTGTAGAGGGCCAGAAAAAGTAACCAAGGCGTTCGTGGTAACCGGCAGCGGTATTTAAGCGAAAACGGATAAGCAGGTTACTCGTTCAAAGATCGGGACTCTGGGTAAATCCATAATAAGCCCTGACGGCTCTACTGGCCTTGCTAGCGGCGTGCTCACTGTTGAAGCTTGGTCACTCGTTGTCCCAGGAGCAGAGACGACAAAGCCCGCTTGTGCGGGCTCTGGTGACATGTGTATTGACTAGGCTTTCATTGCACGCTGTACAGTCGAGACGCCAACACCAAGTGCCTTTGCAACCTTACGAAAGGTGGCCCCGTCCTCTGCCATTGCAGCGCGGATAGCAGCGTCATCAATGGTCTTCACACGTCCTTTATAGACACCTTTCTCCTTGGCCTTGGCGATGCCTTCACGTTGGCGCTCACGGATCATCGAGCGTTCGAACTGGGCAACACTACCCAGTAGGGACAGCATCAATTCCTGCATGGGATTGGCTTCGCCGGTGAAGTCCAACTGTTCCTTATGGAACCTGACAGCCACGCCCTTTGCGATCAATCCCTTTACGAGTGACAGCAAGTCTTCAAGGGAGCGTGCGAGACGGTCGATGCTATGCACGTGGACACAATCACCCTTGCGGACGAACCGAAGCATATCCTGCAATGCAGGTCGTTCAGTGGTAGCGCCTGACACTTTATCTTCGAACACTTCGTCGAAGGTTTGGCCGTCGAGCTGGCGAGCGGTGGACTGATCCAGCGACGATACTCGGCGATACGCTACCTGTGCCATTTGCTGCCTCTTGTATTCAATTGGGTCTAGAGGCTTGCAGTATCCTTGTGTTCATAATCAGAATCAAGCCTATTGAACACGGGAAGCGTATTCACCGACAAGTGGTCTCAAGGGTACACCCTACTGAACACATTCGACGAGCATGACACTGATCACTGCGACGGATAGGATAAGCGTTCATAATCAGAACACGGAGCGTTTCTCATGAACCTAATGTCACCAAAGGGCGGTCGGGACACTGTCTATCTGGAGCGGAACGGCATCAGATCAGGCCCATACAAATGTAATTTCAGCGCTGGCAAGTTCACGATGTTTTACAAGGAGCTAGATGTGTTGGAGGGTGACAAAGTGGTGCGGGAAATCCCAGGACGGGAAGAGCGCCACACTATACTTGAGGTTCACTACAGCCCAGGCTTATCGAGCATTCCCCCCCATTACGCCCTCACTATCTCAAAGGATTCCGCCATCTCGAAGCCCACCGCCGGTACAACAACTAACCACATCAACATTCACGGATCGACGGGCATCCAGATTGGCAACCATAACGTTCAGCACCTTGAAGCTGGGCTAAAGGAGCTGCTTTCGGCAATTGACAAATCGGAGGGCGAGCCAGCGTCCAAAGAGGAAGCAAAGGGAAGGCTGAAGGGTTTCCTAGAGCATCCACTTACGGCGAGCGCTGTGGGCGCTGGACTACCTGCCCTTATGGCGCTTTTTGGAGTCGCTAGCTGATCGGTACACAGTGATGCGTCTGGGCTGGTGCCAGACGCGCGAACTCGTTTCTGCCTCAGCCTCGGTAGCTTCGCCGGCACATGCCTTGTTTGCTCGATTGGGTGCTGTTCTGCTTTGAATCGTCAGAAAACTATCTTTCAACGCGCCCGGTTTGACCGATTTTCAGCACAGGCCCCGCGGTTACTGGGCTACAGACGTGCTACAACTTCTACAGTCGTCGACGTGGCCCGCCGTAAACAGGGTATTGACCCTATTTCAAGGGGGATTTCAGGGGATAAAATCGCATTACTGACACCCGTTTTCGTCAAGGCTCGCACTGGACACACCTCAATCGAATGCACTCCTTTGATGGTTTGCCGATGGTCTTCACCCGGCTATGCTGCTGCATCAAACAAGGAGGATGCACCGAATGGATATTCACGAATGGAACTCAGTTTTCGTCTTGATGGGCGGGAACGTTGTGTGCTCTGGGTGCATGACTGCTCAGCCCTTGGATCAGTCAGAAAAGAGCTTTCCCCACTCTGTGGCCTGCAAGCATGACAACGAGGACACGCAGCGCCCGTGGAAGACGCTGCACGAAATCATTGATCATGAGAGAGGGTGATTAAAGAGGCGCTTCAGGAGACTCCGCTGATACCGCTGGCTCTTCAACCTGTGTTGAATGGTCAAACACGCAGACCTTGCCGAACTGATACCCCAGATTAGTGAGACGAACATATCCTCGCACGATATTTGACGTCCTATCAGGCTTGGCATCCGCCTCGGCCACGTAGTGTTTTACTGTAGCAGAGGCCTCAAGCTCATCGTACATACCCTGCACTGTGTACGAGGAACTGCCCTCGATCCCAATTAAGCCAAGACGAGCAAGGTTGTCGAGGTAGGAAGGGACAAGGGATTTGAGCTCTAGGTTAGCTTGCTCGCCAAAAAGAGAAAGGTTGTGCGCAAGCGTAACCCCCCCATCCCCATTCTTACTCTCGGCACGGACAGAGACGATTTGGAGAGGTCGTTGCTGGAGGAAAAGCGCCATTAGCTTTGCTTCATCGGGGGTGAACTGCTTAATCATTTCGACAAATGCGGGGTGGGCTCCGTCAGCCGTTCTCTTGTCCATGGCTGCCGCTAGCAGATTGGCGTACATGTCACTCAAGGACTCTTCATGACCCGTATACCTGAGTGCTTCGATGGCTGGTCCAGCTACGTTAGGCTTCGGCGTGATGATGTCTTCTGGTGGAGTATTCTTTAGACGATCAGCAACCTTCGTTTTAATGAATCCCTCGCACTGGTCATAGCCCCACACCAGCAAGCCCACAGGCGCTAGCGCGACATTTACCAGCTTTCCAACTGTCTCTAGTGATTTGCCAACCTGCTTCGCAACCGGCTGAATCGCATCCTCATAAATTGGTACTGCCTTCACCAGCCCTGTCGCTGCTTCGAGTGTACCTTTGACCATCCCCCCACTTTCCTCGTCGCCCATCGCTCGTTCCCTCTGTGTGAGCGCTCAGAATGCCACTATCTGGATCGTGAGCAAAGTGGCTGCTCACGCCCATGGAAGCGGATCAACTTCATACGCCGCCGTATGGCCTTGTTGCAGCGCTGGAGCCACGTCTTGCACATACCCATCAAGCTCATCGGCAAAGCTTGTGAACGTCTTCAGCACTCGCGCTGGGACTGGGGCTGTCGGCACGGTGAACCTGATAGGGGCGTATGGTGGGATGCGTTCGCCATTGTCGACGATGTATAACGCTTCCTGCACATCCTCTACAGACCTTCCGTGTAGCACGTCGAACAACGCTTGAAGCTCGTCTTCGCTGACCAATGGTCTGCTTGCGAACGTGATCAGATGTTCGGGCACGCGCTTGGTGATCAATCGGGCAATCACTGCGAGGTCTGGCCTGTACGCTGTGTGCCGCTCCAGTTCGAGCATCAGCACACGAAGCGGCGACATGTTCTGAGATTTGACCTTGTACCCTGTCGGCTGCTTCCCCTGAACCTCTGCCTTGAGCGCGTTCAACAACTTGCCACTCATGGTGTCGATGGTTTCAAGATGGGCACGGTGATCAGGCTTGGAAGGGTCAAGGTTGTCATGCAGCCACGACAGAGTTCTGTGGCGCTGGTTAGCCTGAATCTTCCCGATTCGTACGGCTTCGGAAACGATGCTCTCGCCCAGGAACTTGATGGCACGCTCAATGGTGCTCTTTCGACTTGATCCTTTCTCAACGATGAAGCGCGGGTGAAGGTCTGTGCGAGGGATGCTCAGGCCGTGGCCGTAATGCTTGGTGCCGTGGGCACGGTTGAGAGCTTGCGGGGCTACCACCAGATTTGCAGGGTGAAGCAGGCCCATAGTGTGCTTGGCCTTGACAGCACAGATGTGGCTGACCTCAAAGAAGCCGGGCTGTGAAATCGTGATGTCGCCGTATCTATTGGCCTTCAGTGACAGCTTGTAGACGGTGTGAAGCTCTACCAGTGATTCCACTGTGTGGCCTGTCAAAATCAGCAAGGTCCCTGCACGTTCGCACTCACCAGCGATCCAGTACAGGAACCCGCTATTGGTGGCACGATAGGTGTAGGACACCCGGCGTTTTAGCTTGGTGGCTTCTTGTCGGCAGGCTGTGTTGCAGTAGGCTTTAACGGCGGATGTGGTGCGGAACTGGGTCTTGCAGTGTTTGCAGCGGGGGCGGCGGATTGCCTTATTGGTTTTGCGGGGTGTTGCTGACTTCATTAAAGGCTCCCTCAGGGTAAGCGTGATTTGATTTCTTGGCGGTTGGGTTCTCCACCGTTGCCGCATGGCGGCAGGATGGCGAGCAGAACGGTTTGAATTTGCTGGTGCAGAACACATGGCCGCATTGGCGGCAGGCTAGAGTCTTCATGCTGTGAATACCTCGTATGGGATTGCTGGGTTGCCATCTGGGTGGGTGACGATCCAACGGCGTAGGCCGTAGCGGTTCATCACTTCCCTGACGGTGTAACGCTTGCGGGTTGTGCCGCACAGAGTAAGAGCGGCAGACATCGCCGCTGATTGGGTTGTGAACTGGTATGGCGTTGCCATAGATGCTCTCTCCTGTAAGGGGTAATGTTGTGTGCTCGGGCACACGGGTTTGAGTCATTAAAAGTGGCTACAGCCCTTATGGGATAAGGCTTTGCGGCGTAATCCATCTTGCAGATGAATCTACTAAGGGCGTCTTACTTCTCTCGAAGCGGGTAGACGCCGTACAGGCCGCCAAGCGTTTCCTGCACTTGTGATTCGGTGTGTCCGTACAGTACCCCGACATGTATCTCACGTTGGGCGATTGGTATTGCATGAGCGATATCATCGCCATACATAAACGCCAAGTAGTTTGCAGCAGACTGTTCAAGGTCAGCTTGTAGCGCGATTTGATCGTAGGGGACATAATCATTGCTGTTGCCGATGAACATCACTGGTTCTCCCGTAAGTCTTGTGAGCGCTTGAGTACCCAATCACCTTTGCTTCCAACTCCCGGCACATCTGCGGGGAGGATGAAAGACTGGAACGGGAGGCGGCCATTTGCTTTGTTATGTTCGTTACAAGCGTCAAAGACGTGACTTTCTCCGTGGTCAGCCGCTTTCATAACCACTGTCCACGCTGTTCGTGATTCCTCTACCGGAGTTTCAACCGGCAGTGTCTCAGGACAGTAACGTGCCCTGAGCAGCCTTTCCGTTCCCGACATCACGCCGCTTCACCACTTTCATTCAACTTACCTTTCGCAATCAGTGTAGTGCGAAGCTTGTTTCTACTGTCCTGCATTTCAGCTCTCACCCTATCTGCGAGTGCTTTTTGCGCAGCCTGCTGTTTTTCTGCTTCCTTTCGAGCAGCAGCGGCAAGCGCAATCTCGACTTGGCGATCTTCTTCTTTGCGCTGGGCATCTTCCAAGTCTTGGATATATTGTTCCTTAGCCAGTTCAAACATTACCTCAAGCTCTGCTTCCAACTGTTCGCGTGGCTTCTTCAAAGTGAGACGAACTTGAACGTGGCCCGCGTTACTGACGAGAACAAAGGAAGAGAGAGGGCTTGTTACGTCGAATGGCTCGTAACCAATCGAAAGTAAACGAGCGTACTCATTTGCAGCTTCTGTCAGATTTCCGTGGCTTGAGAAGATGTTGAATTCAACAATGCCACCCTTAAGATTTGGACGAAGAGAGGATTCAACTGTGTTTTCGTAGGATGTTCGTAAGCCTGCACAAATTCTGTCGAACTGCGATTGGCTGAAGATATTTTGCATCGGGATGTTTTCGTTATTCATACAAGACTCCTGAGTTTATTGTTTGCCTGATATTAGGCTGAGGTATAGCGATATTCGCTGTTTTGATGCTTGCTCTACGGGGGCTGTAGGCGTGTGAAAGCTGCAAGTGGCACTACGCCCTTACTTACATATTTGAACGCCCTGTAGTGCCGTTAAAACGCGTACAGTTTGAGATACGCACGGGCAGCGACGATCCCCATGGGAATAGCATCATGTAAGTCGTACTCATCCGCGTCGGGGTGGTTGCGAATCCAAGTGAGGATGTATTCTTCTCGATCTTGCACCGAGACTGATTGCTCCGCTCTTGTACGTTGGGACGCGGGTTTGGCGTTCCCTGTCTTGCCGTTCGACACTTGGTCAGCAATGTGAGCGGACTTCTTCATCAGCTCGCCAATGTCCAACAGAGTTTCGTGGTCTCTACTTAGATGCTTATCGTAGAACGCAAGGGATTGCTCGTTGGCAAGGACGAACATTTTTAGCGGTGTATCAACTGGCGTGTAGCTGGTAGCGATGACTCCGACAACAAGGTTGCTGGGGCGATTCACGATAAAGTAATTGCTCATAGGTTTTTAGCTCCATAGAAGTTCCTCCTTTTATGGTGGGGTTGGGTTAGGTTAGGGGCGCGCGTGGATGAACTTGACTTCAGCAATTTGAATGGTTGAGCCTACAAGCCTCCCGGTGGCAATTATGTTGCGGAGATCGGCACGACTGATGTTAGTTTGTTTTTCCCAACCATCCTCATAAAGGATGAGTACAGGAATTCCTGTTTCATATGCTGGATCAACGATCCTGTCTTGTTGCCCTATCATTTGATTTCCTCTGCTGGTGCTTGTGTTTGTTGGGTTTTTTGTTTGATACGTTTACGATACAAGATCGTGTAGCACTTCAAGCCGCATGTCGGCGTTGATGTTGCTCTTTGTGTTGCTACAGGATCGCCGCATACGACGCACGGACGGTATATGACATTATTGCGTTTTCTGGGCAAGATGATGCCTCCTTAATAAATGTGCAGGATTGCAAGATTAGCGAAGTCTGACCAAAGAGAAGGCCACATAGTGGCCTTAAAGCTCCAGATGCTGGAGTTACTTCAGGAATTTGTGCCCTGTTTAAGTGAGGGCGGCACTCGCTGATTCGATCAGTATCACAGCGAGATACGAGCAAAGATGTTCTTGAGTCACCTTTTGATCTGGCAGTAATCGACCAACTTGCACTGCTGGGCAAGGGAACACGTCTTGGAACGCTGGTCTATCAACTTCCAAACACAACTACTCGAAGGAGAACGAGGTCGGTTCGCAAGTGTGATTTGAGGAAACTGGGGAATGAAGCGAGAGACAATGTCTGGTTGCTTTATTTCTCTGTTTCTGTTCACTATTATAACACGATTTCGGCTTAAAAGATAGTCCCCACCCACTATTCAAGTGCATATTGTCGCATCTACGGCACGCCTTGTCGCATATGTCACTTACTGTAGTTTTCCCGTTGTGATAGTTCCCATCACACAGAGACGAAGTTGTCAGCCCAGCAACTTCTGCGGAGTGATCATTCAAACGCGAAGTGAAGTTTCTTAATGGCGTCCAACTTCTGATCAGGACTGGCCCCTTCGTCGTAGACGTCGAATGTAACCAACCCCGTTTCGTGTCCGACGATGTTTGCGACAGTTGGGCCGGGCACGCCTGCACGTAGTAGTAACGTGACGACCATAGACCGTACGCTATGGAACACGTGCTGTCTGCCGAATCCTTGTGCGGTCTTGAGCCGCCCAAACGCTTTACTCAACGAGTCGGAACGTATCCCGTACTTGTTGCCTCCCGAACTCGGTAGCAGGTATCCATCTGTACTGTCTGCAATCAAACGATCTACGGTAGTCGTCAGGGCAGGGTGGATGGGTATCTCCCGAATGCCTGCGGCGGTTTTGCTGTCTTCGATCTTAAAGCTCAGGACACCTTCAACTTTTACCACCGATTCATTCCGAAGCTGGGCAAGCTCCTCGATGCGGCAACCGGTATGGGCGCCCAACGTTATCAAGTCGCAGAGTGTTCGATTCCCCTGAGTCGCCGCGACGGCGTACAGACTCTCTATCTGCTCAGTCGTGAACGCTTTACGCGCTGCCTCTACCTTGGCCTTGCCGCGCACCTTGGGCAGCGTTTGACCTCGGAATGGATTCTCGTTCCCGGCGAAGTCTTCCCGCCATCGGGTGTCGTGCTTGACAGCCCAGACCCAGAAGGTTGAGCCCGCCAACAGATATTGAGCCTTCGTCTTGCTCGACAGTGACAGCGACTCAAGCCATGCCGCCACAAGGTCAGCGTCCAGCGGCTTGCCGTGATCACTAAGGTACTTTGATAGATTTTTCAGCTTGCTTTGCTGCTGGTCGATTGTCTTGGCCGCGATGCCTGACTTCTCTCGGAACACACGGAACGCTGAAAGACGGGGGGGCGTTATCGGCGATACCGGCTTGTAAGCCGACGGGGTTCGTAGGATTTCGCGCGCTTCGATGACCTCCGATGGCGACAGCCCGTGGCTTCGTGTTGCCACTTGAATCACCGTATCCTCGAAGATTGCCGCTTCCTTCTTTACGCGCTCCACCGGCACGGCGGGGTCCATGGCAAAAGCAGCGCGGAGACGGTCGGTGAACCCAATGGCTCCCTGTTTCTCCACCATTCGCAGCATGCCCAGCAACAAATCCTGTTCTCGACCGGGCCTTACTGCATCACCTGCAATCTCGCTAAATATACCGGTGTTGGGATTCGTAGGATGCTTGACTGCCTTAAGCAGGCTTTCGTCCAGCATTTGCTCCAGCCTCACCCCACCCTCCGCCAGTGCGGGGCGCCATACGTCACGGCCTGCCGCTTTGGCATCTTTCGCTTCCTGGATCTGCTGCTTCCACAATGCGAGGATCGGCAGGCGCCTATCCATCGCCTCAGACTTGTTACTGGTGCCCGTTGTTTTGACCAACTTGGTCAAGCCGCCGAATGCACTGCGCACTTCGACGGGAACCGTCATGCGAACATACCAAGTGCTTTCATTCGGTTTCTGGAAGAGGTGGGTAGCCATCAAGTTTTTTCCTGTGGTTTGCCCACTCAGTTTGCCCACTATTGGACCTGAAAGGCAATAACCACGGGGTTTAAAGGGCGCGAGGGCGCTGATATGAGAGTCCCTATCTCTCCGCCATTATTTGAAAAGCCCCAGAAGTTATGCTTCTGGGGCTTTTTTGTTTCCGCGATTTAAAAAAACCCCTCCAAAATCCGAGCTGCGCCCTGCGCCCTGCGCACTTTACTTTTTCCAACCCCCGCCTACTCTCGATCTCACGCCCCTTCACGGTACGAGATCGCTCCACGCTCCATCCCCAATCCCTCAGCCCTTCCAGCCAGTCAGAGAAGCCATGACTACCATCCAACAGCTCAACGATTTCATCAGCAACCCGGAACTCAACGATTCGATCGCGCAGATCTGGACATTCATCGGCGAGCATTTCGAGCAGGCGCAGAGCACGTTGCCGGCAGAGCGGGCGATGCCGCGCAAGGAGTTGTCGTTTCATGATCATGTGCGGCTGCTGGGGTATCTGGCGCTTCTGGTCGAAGGCATCCCCGGTGATGTGGTGGAGATTGGCGTCTGGAAGGGCAAGTCGCTGGTGCTGATGAATGAGGTCTGCAACCGCGAGCGCCGCATCATCGGGATTGATCCCTTTGAGCTGCCCAATCAGTTTGAAGAGTTCAGTTATTACCAGGAGAACCTGTTCTCGAACGCCTTGGTGCTGAGGGGCTATTCAGAGTTATGTGCCGAGCGCTTCTACAACCTGTCGCCGAAGGTGGCGCTGTTACACATCGATGGCGGCCATGCCGGGCGCAATGTCCTGTTGGATTTCCTGCTGTATTCGCCCAGCGTCGTACCGGGTGGCTTTATTGTGTTCGACGACTACGGCGACTTCCAGCATTCACCTGAAGTCGGCCCGGCTGTGGACCTGCTTCGCGCGACGGGCTATTTCAAGGGATTCAACGTGATTGGGTGTGTGCATGGCTTTGAGGCGAGCTATGTGATTCAGCGCGTTGGACAGGCCTGACCACGGCGTCAAAAAAGTGGGTAGATCGGCTTGGAGGGCAATCAATCAGACCCACTCCCCCCAGCGCACGTCCGTCAAACCGTAGCGGCGACCATGGGCCATCAACGCTGTCAGCTCCTCCCGGGTCTTGGACAGGTTGTGCAGCACGCCTATGCCTGCGTGCAGACAGGCGTAATACCAGGCGTCTGATTCGTCCAGCACTGAGTCGGGTTGGAGAAATACTCGGTGCTCGCCCAGAAAGCGGTAGTGGATGCGAAAGATGCGCTGGCCTGACATTGATATCTCCGTTTTGATATCAATGTGACTGCAATGGCTCATCGCCAGTTCAATGTGTAAGTCATTTCGTCCATCGGTCGAGGGTGACCGTGGTCGAAAGAGCTTTGCTCGAAACGGTCGATTTCCCATAACGTCGTTTTTACTGTGACCCGCCACGGCCTGCTGGTTCCCAATGCACGGCCAGTTTCTGACCGTTTGGACGACTTGGCTCCATCATTTCGCAATCGTAGGGCGACAAAATGTCGCAATCGTTTTCAGGCGAGTAAGATAGGCACCCTGTTTTTACCCCCTATTTCTTCGGACGGATCCTGCGTTGAGCGTCGTGTACATCGACCTCCGGGGCCTCGTTTCTACGACGTATTGATAGAGCAAACAGAGAAAAGGCGATCACTGCAAATGACCAAGACCTCGCGACCTTTATATATTTCCTATGCCGGCCCTTCGTTGCTGGAAATGCCGCTGCTCAACAAGGGCAGTGCGTTCACACCGCAAGAGCGCATCGATTTCAACCTGGTCGGCCTGCTGCCCCAGAACGTCGAAACCATCGAAGAGCAGGTCACCCGCGTTTACAACCAGTACCAGCAATGTGCGAGCGACCTGGATAAACACATTTACTTGCGCTCGATCCAGGACAACAACGAAACCCTGTTCTTCCGCCTGCTGGATTCGCACCTCGACGAGATGCTGCCGATCATCTACACCCCGACCGTGGGTCAGGCGTGTCAGGAATTCTCGAAGATCTACCGCACCCACCGCGGGCTGTTCATTTCCTACCCTGAGCGCGACCGCATCGACGACATCCTGCGCAGCGCAACGAAAGATCGCATCAAAATCATCGTGGTGACGGACAGCGAGCGCATCCTCGGCCTGGGCGATCAGGGCATTGGCGGCATGGGCATCCCAATCGGCAAGCTTTCGCTGTACACCGCGTGCGGCGGCATCAGCCCGGCGTACACCTTGCCGATCGTGCTCGACGTGGGCACCAACAACAAAGAGCTGCTGGACGACCCGATGTACATGGGCTGGCGCCACGAGCGCGTGACTGGCAAGGAATACGACGACTTCATCGCCCTGTTCATCGAGGCCGTTCAGCGCCGCTGGCCGGACGTGCTGCTGCAGTTCGAAGACTTCGCCCAGACCAACGCCATGCCGTTGCTGGAGAAGTACCGCGATGAGTTGTGCTGCTTCAACGACGACATTCAGGGCACCGCGTCGGTTGCCGTGGGTACGTTGCTGGCGGCGTGCAAGGCCAAGCACGAGACCCTGGGCCAGCAGCGGGTGGTGTTCCTGGGCGCGGGTTCGGCGGGTTGCGGGATTGCCGAGCACATCATTGCGGCCATGGTGATCGAAGGCCTGAGCGAGGCTGAAGCGCGCAAGCGCGTGATGATGGTCGACCGCTTCGGGTTGCTGACCGACAGCATGGACAACTTGCTGGACTTCCAGAAGAACCTCGCGCAAAAGTCCGCCGACGTGGCTGGCTGGTCGAGCGGCGAGGGTTCGCCCGAGTTGCTGGACGTGGTCGCCAATGGCAAGCCGACTGTGTTGATCGGCGTCTCCGGCCAACGCGGCCTGTTCACCGAGCAAGTCATCCGCGAGATGCACAAGCACTGTGCCAAGCCGCTGGTGATGCCGCTGTCCAACCCCACCTCGAAGGTCGAAGTCACCCCGCAGGAAGTGCTGACCTGGACCAACGGCGACGCGCTGGTGGCGACTGGCAGTCCGTTTGCCCCGGTCACCGTGGGTGATCGCACGTTCCACATCGCCCAGTGCAACAACTCCTACATTTTCCCGGGCATCGGCCTGGGTGTTGTGGCGTCGAAAGCCACGCGCATCACCGACAAAATGCTGATGGCCGCTTCCAATGCGCTGGCGGAATGCTCGCCGATGGTCACGGGCAAAGGTGACGCTGTGCTGCCGCCGCTGAAGGAGATTCAACAGGTGAGCAAGAAGATTGCCTTGGCCGTGGCCAAGCAGGCTCAAGCTGAAGGCATCGCGCTGGAGACCACCGAACAAATGCTCGTCGAAGCCATCGAGCGTCACTTCTGGATGCCGAGCTACCGCAGCTACCGTCGCAGCGCTGTGTAATCGCACCGCCACTGACGGCAGACGCTTCAACCGGACCGCCCCATGGAAACATGCGGCGGTCTTTTGTTTTGTGGCGAAAAACTTCAGGATGGGCCTGCATAAAAACAAAAAATATCAGCGAGGGACGCATGCAAATGGACGTCGGTCTTCATGACTACATCATCGTCGGCGCAGGCCCGGCGGGCTGCCTGCTGGCCAATCGGCTGTCGCAGAATCCTGCTCATCGGGTCCTGCTGCTTGAAGCCGGCGGCCAGGACAATTACGCCTGGATTCATGTGCCGGTGGGTTACCTCTACTGCATCGGCAATCCGCGCACCGACTGGTGCTTCAAAACCGAAGCGGAGCCCGGCCTCGGCGGACGCGCGCTCAACTATCCGCGCGGCAAAGTACTGGGCGGCTGCTCGTCCATCAACGGCATGATCTACATGCGCGGGCAGGCCCGGGACTACGACGGGTGGGCGGAGCAGGGCAACACGGGCTGGGGCTGGGGTGACGTCCTGCCAATCTTCAAACGCTCGGAAAACCATTACGCCGGCGACTCGGACCTTCACAGCGCGAACGGTGAGTGGCGTGTCGAGCAGCAGCGTCTTTCATGGTCGTTGCTGGATGCGTTCCGTGAAGCGGCGGCTCAAACCGGCATCCCGTCGATCCCCGACTTCAATGGCGGCGACAACGAAGGGTGCAGCTATTTTCAGGTGAATCAACGGCGCGGTGTGCGCTGGAACGCGTCCAAGGCATTTCTCCGTCCGGCATTGAAGCGGCCGAACCTGACGGTAATCACAGGCGCGGAAGTGTCGCGCGTCGTGTTCGAAAACAGTCGAGCCAGCGGGGTGATTGCTCGCGTCAACGGGCAGGAACAGACGCTTCGCGCGCGACGGGAAATCATCCTTTGCTGCGGCGCCATCGGATCGCCCATGGTCCTGCAACGCTCCGGCATCGGGCCGCGGCCATTGCTGGAAAAGCTCGGCATTGGCGTGCGGCATGAGCTCCCCGGGGTTGGCGCGAATCTGCAGGATCACCTGCAGTTGCGCCTGATCTACAAGGTCACCAATGGCCAGACGTTGAACCAGATGGCCGGCAGTCTGTGGGGCAAGATGAACATGGGCCTGCGCTACGCCTTCAATCGCAGTGGGCCGTTGGCAATGGCGCCGAGTCAGCTGGGTGCTTTTGCGCGCTCGGGGCCGGAGCAAGCGAGCGCCAATCTCGAATACCACGTGCAGCCCTTGTCCCTTGAGCGCTTCGGCGAACCGCTTCACGGCTTCCCTGCGTTCACTGCGTCAGTGTGCGACTTGCGCCCGCAGAGCCGTGGCACGGTGGAGGTCCGTTCGGCGCTGGCCGATGCCGCGCCGGTCATTCGGCCGAATTATTTGAGTCACGAGACCGATCTCAAAGTCGCTGCCGACGCCATTCGCCTGACCCGTCGCATCGCCGCCGCGCCTGCGCTTGCTCGCTTCGAGCCGGTGGAGTACCTGCCCGGCGCGGGCCTGCAAACCGAGGAAGAACTGCGCGAGGCCGCCAGCGTCATCGGCACGACGATCTTTCACCCGGTCGGCACCTGCAAGATGGGACAGGGCCGCGACGCTGTGGTCGACGAACGCCTGCGCGTGCACGGCATCACCGGCTTGCGCGTGGTGGATGCGTCGATCATGCCGAACATCACCTCCGGCAACACCTGCTCGCCGACCGTGATGATCGCCGAGAAGGCGGCGCAGATGATTATTGAGGATGAATTGAGGAGCGGCATACCGGAGATAACGAGCCTGCCCACCGCTCTTGAATCCCGGGCTTAATAGGGCGAGCGTTGAACGCTAGTGCCCGATAAGCAAACGCCTAAATCGCACTCAGGCGGTCAACCATGTCCGGAAATTTTTCGACCAGTTTGATCAGCAGGGCAGCTTGGGCATTGGGTTTGGATTTTTCCTGCTCCCAGTTGCGCAGGGTGCTCGTGCTGGTACGGATCCGCCGCGCAAATACGTTTTGAGACATGTGCAGTCTTTGCCTCAAGGCCACTATTTCCTGCGCAGAAATATTGGGCGCCGGCCTGTCTTCGAAGGTATCGCTCCGAAGGGTGAGCTTCCCCTCTCGGTGCGCCGTCATCTCTTCAACACCCTCCATCATTTCTGCGAACAGGTCGCGCTTCTTGCTCATCGTTTGCCTCTCTTGCGCAGCTCTGCGTCGATAGCGGCCTTCAATTGACGCTGCTGATCAGCGGTCAAGTTCGAGACCTCATCCTTGTCATAGATCGAAAACATCCAGATCTGGCGATCATTGATTAGCCAATAATAGATAACCCGCAGGCCGCCACGCTTGCCTTTGCCTCGACGTTCATCGTGCCAGCGCAGCTTTCTGAATCCGCCCGTTCCTGGCATGAGATCCCCTGACTCGGGGCCTGCCAAGATATGAATCTGAAGCGCGCGATAGCCATCATCGTCGAGGTAGCCCGGCCTAAGCCGGCTGAAAGTTGTTGTTTCGAAAAATACAGCATCCATAAAAGGGTAGGCAACCTGATTATGTTTGGTCTGACCTCTAAGCTATCGGTCAGAGCGAAACGCTTCACCTCGTTTTCTGCGACCAACTGTTGCATCGATTCGATGCGTCCAATGGAATGCCGCGGCAACACACCAATCCCACCCCACCATTCGTTCTCATCCTTTTCACAAAAAATTGATGGCCAGATGCCTAGAGTTCGCGGCATCGGCGGGGTTTCCTCCGCGTTTATATTCTCATTTCCACCCAAGCAGACTTTTATGCTGAACGTCAAAGCAGTTTGTCCTGAGCTTGTGACAGTGCTTGCCAGTGCATTTTTATTGATCGGGTTTAACCTGACCCTCTGGCAGCATTTATTTGCAATTACTGACTCTGATGGTAAGGGCCTGTTGTTGCGTTGTGCTTTTGCGCTGATGGTGTTTTGTGCGTTTAATATTTTCTTCACGCTGTTAGCGTTCAAACGCGTATTAAAACCGGTGTTGATCGTTATCTTTTTCGTCAGCGCCGGCGTGGCTTACTTCATGAGCCAATACGGCGTGATGATTGATTCGGGGATGTTTAGAAACTTCGCTGAAACCAATGTCACGGAAGTACGCGATTTGCTCTCGTTGAAGTTGCTCGCTTATTTGTTTTTTCTGGGTGTGGTGCCGTCGTTC
>LIDZ01004577.1_pt1 | contig 18670 bp, 15 predicted proteins | sample 644651 | NCBI WGS metagenome assembly LIDZ01 (sample SAMN03856242, study PRJNA289617) | food metagenome | isolation source: wine grapes on drying loft during traditional withering process | host: Vitis vinifera cv. Corvina | place: Italy: Gargagnago di S. Ambrogio di Valpolicella | collected 2014-01 | reverse complement strand
GCTTTCCCGCTGGTCGACGTTACCGTCATTCCTGATGATGAAATCGCCGGCCATCGCAGCATGGCCGCCCTGACCCTGCTGCAGAAACATATTCATCAGCGGGACCTGGCAGAACTGACTGACCGTCTGGCGCCCATTCTGCTGGCCGGCTATCTGTCTTCATCACAGGTGATATCGCTGGTACACTATATTGTACAGGCAGGCGAAACAGCCGACGCCGAAGGCTTTGTACGCGAACTGGCACAGCGTGTGCCGCAACACGGAGACGCACTTATGACCATCGCACAACAGCTCGAACAGAATGGAATCCAGAAGGGTATCCAGCTAGGCAGGCAGGAAGGCCGGAATGAAGGCAAGCTGGAAGTTGCCCGTACCATGCTGCAGAACGGTCTTGACCGTAATACCGTCATGAAAATGACCGGACTGACTGAAGACGACCTGGCGCAGATCCGGCACTGACTTATTTAGCGGCCTCTCCGGCCGCACTGCTGCTCCGCCAGGTACATCCGTCCTGGGTCTTACTGCCCCATCTTTAGTTCATATTTTTTGCCGTCAGCAAATAAAGCCCGGAAGGCCCATCAATAGCTATCTGCCATCCACAGCGGTTAAGAAGCGTTTCCAGCCCCTGCACGCGCCCTGTCAGTCGCGCCATCACCGGTGCGACCTGCTGGTCGTCATCGTCAAATGCAGCATCCAGGCTGCTCCGGGACAGATAAATTCCGTTTACGCCAGCGTTCAGGACAGCGGCATGCCTTCCTGACCACTCCCGGTCGCTGAACAGCTGGTAAGCCCAGCCCATATCTTTCGCCATCTCCAGGGCATATGTCAGACGGAACAAGTCATTCTGCCGGGACAGCTCGCCTGTGCAGGAACGCCATAGGTAGTCCAGCTTACCGGCTAGCTTTGCGCCGGGGCCGTACTGGCGTCCCTGCTTCAGCAGCCACTCAATATCGGGTGCCACCTCACGGGAAAAGCGGCGCTGCTTCAGCGCGGTCGCCAGCCATCGAGTGAGAAAGATATTTTCCTGAGCAGCAGAACAAACGTTACCGTCCTTACGTGCAAGGGCAAGGGCTGCCAGAGCGCACCAGGCCAGATGACCGGATTTTTGTGTCAGCATCACTGCAATCTGTCCTCTTTATGGATCACATTCGCTATTCTAACCGTGCTTATCTGCGCAATAAATCATGTAAGGTAAATTTACTCAGTGACCGACAAACCAATAAAGATTGTGCTCTTTATGGCGCGTAGCGGCATGAAGGCACCGTATGACGTTTTAGAGTGTTCGATCGTCAAATGGCAACGGTAGGGCTGCACAGCCGGTTATTGCCTGACATATTGTGTTACCCAACCACTTCCTTATATCTCAGGAAACGGATCCCCTTAAGTTACTCAATTCTGGACAACAGTCAGCTATTCGATCTGGCTTCAGTTGCGAAGAAAAGAACACATGCAGCAGCAAAAGTTAACTCATTCATTGCCTGCTAACTTTAATGGATGGTGTTTTTTCAGTTAGTAGTATCTGTTAGATTTGGCAGCTCTTTAATTATTAGAAATTCTGCATGTTTAATCTCAATGAATGGCTTCCGGCGCGGCTTAAGGATCATCCTATCTCCTCTTGCCTGGTAATCCTCACTCTTGGTGTATGTATTACTTATGAAGCATTGAACGTAACTGTCATCAGCGCGATGAATGTCCGATCTGACAGACTGAATCATGAGAACCAGCTTTTGCACAAAAATCTGGAGTTGCTTCAGGCCCGGCATGACGCGGTATTGGCCAGCAGAGACGATGAAGTTGAAAAGAAAGTCACTGCAATGTCTGTCGTTTTAAATGAAAGCCTGAACACGCTGACAAACCGATATACGGAGCTTTTAAAAGAAAACCAGAACCTGAGGAATACGATTAATGAGCTCGGGAGTGATGACAGACAGCGTCAGGTTGACTTAAAAGAAAGCAAAATCAGAGAGCTGAGCGATAAACTCACGACTAATAATCATAAGATAGATGAAGCCCAGGCATCGTTACGTGAAATTAGTGCGAATGCAGGGTCGCATAAAAAACAGTGTGAAGAAAAACAGGACTACGATGTATTTGCTACACACTGCTCACTGGCCTCAAGGTATGAGGCTGAGGTCAGTTCTCTGCGAGAAAAGATAAGTTCACTTGAAAAATACAGTGAAATAATTAACGCACAAATCCTTACGCTTGAGGGCGCAGGCAGGTGAACTGGTTTTGGGCTTTGTACGCTCATATTCTGAGGGCTCTGTAATGGTGAATCCAAAACTGAGAAGACCTGTAATCGGCGGGAACAACGTCAACGGACTCAGGCTTACGCGGGAATGATGCAGAGCAGATATATGCAGTGGAATGATGTGATATCGAGATCTCAAGGCATTTACTAAGTTCCCTACCTGCTTCTGTATGCCGCGTCAGCGGCATGGAGGCGCCAGAAACTGTAAAGGACGGCTCAGAATGCCTTCGGGCGCCGTACGCCCGGCGCAGCCGGTTACGGTCTGATATATGGCGCTACCCAACCCCTTCCTGCTAAGCCAGACGGTCTCAAAGCGACGACAACGTTTATCTAATCCCGAAGCCCCGGTGAGCGGGCTGGACGGCGCAGAGCGACGTACAGGGCGTGATTTCCGGGGTCTTAGGTTTACTGTTCACTATGAACAGTAAAGCTTAGAGGATTAGTTACACCATCCATTACAGCCACTTCTGTTCCGGCCCTTCGGGCCGGGGCGGGGGCGGCCTGTTAATGGGCACTCGGGGTTTCAGAACGGTTCTGGTTCTGGCTGAGAGGGGCTCGGGGTCTCAGGTCTGCTCTTATGCAATTTTATGAAGTCTTATTGAGTGTTGTAACTATTAATCTCCGCCATGCCCGCCGCAGGCGGGAGCTACTTCAGATTCTGAGCGGCGCGGACGCCTGCGGCCGCTGCAAGCGAAGGCCTCATTATTTATCCTCTGAACGGTCGGACTGAAAACCTTATTTTCTTTTTGATTATTTCTTTACTGACCGAAGGTCAGGAATGCCTTGCGGGTAACCTCAGACTCACTTGCAGGTAAGGTCAATTTTCCAATTGCGGGTAACTGTGAGTAAAAAAAGACAACCCCCGAAAAGCTGTATTTATGTCAGTTGCGGGGTCGGAATGGCGCGGCTGCGGGGAGAAAAACAGTGCGTCAGTTACGCGGCACAAACGACTTTACCGCCAGTCAAGGCGGTTAAAATCCTGCGGGAAACGTCAGTGAACGACGTCGGGAGGTGCAGGCTCGTAGCCGAGGCCAAGCTCCAGCTGGTTAAGATGCTGCCACACCAGGCGATCAAAACTGTCTGCGTCGAGGTTGATCAGTTCGTGGTTCGGCCGTGTGCGAATAAGCCAGCTGGCCATCGTGCTGCGCCGTTCATCGAGGGGGAGCTTGCCCAGCTTATTGCGCCTTTTCCCCCGTACTGACTTCTCGCGCCGACTCAGCAGCGTCGCTATACGGGCTTTTTCATACCAGCGCCGACGGGCGGCCCTGACAGAGTCACGCGTACCGGGTTCGAGAATACCGTCCTCTTCAGCCTCGATGCGCTGATTTCGCTGCAGAAGCAGCTTATCCATGTTAACGCCGCACAGCTGCCAGAAACGTTCCGTGAGAATGATATGCCGGGGCATCCAGTACTGTTCAATCGGGTCCCATTCCAGATCAGGCATTTCGATAAGACCAAATCGGGCCAGCTCCGGAAACAGACGCGACAACCGGCAGGGTTCTACCCGGGTTTCGGGGATGACATTGCCTTCACTGTCTTTCGGGCTGAGTTCACTGGCCAGCCGGTTAACATTGGCGGTCACAACCCAGGTGGCCATGTCGGCACGCTGAACAAGCAGAGGGAATAATGCATCAATAAGCGCACGCCGTTCCGGACGGAAATGCCGATCGCGACCTGCAGCTTTACGGTACTGCGTGAAGTAAGGATGAAGTGACGGCCGGAAACGCAGCTTCCATTTACCGCTGCTCTTCTCTTTGACGACCAGACGACGCATGGCGTGGCCAAACTCACCCGGAAGCGGGCGATAGTCATCAGGTGCGAACCACCGGGGTTCAGGGCATTTGCAGGTGACATCATGATCGCCGCGGCGACGTCTGTCATTTTCTGAAGTCGGGCTGTTTATCCCGATTAAAATGCGGTCATTCACCCTGTCCCAAACTTATGGCGGGTAGGGGTTGTCTTATGAATAGCATGCGTTATAATCCTTTACAGGCGCTGCGCCTGCTTTTGGACCCCCTGATTCTGATTCTTCCGCCAAGTTGATCTCAGATTCGGGGGGTTTTTGCATTCAGAGTACGGTAAACCGTAGACTCTATACCCTGGACGTTTTAACGGATACGTCCTATCCGGTTAATTTATTCCCGTGCCGCGCATGACCGGCCACAGGTTTACTGCAAATCCTCATCGTCAACCACCACAGTATTCGATAAGGATCTAAAAAGGATCGCCGCCCGGCGAATTCTGAAAAGAATACCCATCTCACCCGTTTAAATCCAGCACAGTTTGCGCATAGCTCGAATCGTATGGATAAAAAAAGTTCACTAATAAACTTTATTTTGAACGTCTTCGCATCTGCGGCCTGACTTAATCCAAATTACGCGTCTGGCGGGACGATGTAACCCGGAGGAAGATCTGGGAGATGTATTTCCTGATTTTCAGTAGCAGGCTGTGCTGCAATCATGAATTATCACTTAATAATACGATGGGCAGGGCGGTCAGGCTGAGGCGTACCGCAGCATCGCGAGGAACGAACAGTCTGAGCGGCGTGGCCGTCAGCGTCTCTGCCTCACGTTCATCAAGCAGAACGATGCTTTTGAGCCAGACACAGCCCCGATCAAACTGCCAGTAGCACCCCTGTGAGCAGACGGGACGTTCCGGTGGCCACCAGTTTTCGCCCATCTTTTCGCATGCGGCTTCGGCCAGCGTAAAATCCTGTCCGCTGAGCAGCATGTGATATTCGTGTGAGGTGCTTCCCACCTCCTCCTGATAACTGACCAGCCAGCCAGACATTCAATCTGTTTCCCTCCGGGCCTTCTGGACTTTACGCTTTCTGCTCAGTCGCGCATAAATCCCCAGCTGAGGCTGATATCAGCATCCAGCGCCCTGTCTGCCAGTTCGATCGCTGCGGTCACTTCACGTAGGCTGCTCTGGCCCCCAGTTTTCAGCCCAAGTTACGCGTGCCCCCTCTAAGCAAATCCATGCGCGGCAGGCATCCCCTCGCCGACCACAGACTATGTTAAAAGTGAGCGTTATCTCACCGAGCTCTGCATCCGCCGGCGCGCCTCCACGTTTTTTGTACGCGCCAGCAGCATGCAGGAACTGGGCCTGTTTGATGGCGACGTCATGGCGGTCTATCGCGCAGACGAGGCCTCGCACGGGGACATCGTCATCGCCGAGGTGAACGGCGAATTTACTTTAAGCGCCTGCAACTTCATCCCCGCCCTGCTCTCCTGCCGAAGAATCCGGCATACTCCGTCATTTATCCGGAGGAGCTGCGGCTGCTGAGCGCCTTTACCGGGTTCTTCAACAGTACATAAAGCGCGCAGGAGGTAGTTATGGCGCTGCCTATGTTCTGACTGGCGGACGTTAACTCGTTTTATGCGAGTTGCGAGCCTCTGTTCCGTCCCGACCTGCGCGGTAAACCGGTGGTGGTGCTCAACAATAATTATCTGAGTGGTGAGAAGTGATAGTTAGCTTGTTGCTTTTCAATTTTCTGGTTTGATGAATTGGATCCCCCGCAGTGCGGTTTAATAAGTGTGTTTCACCCATCGGTTGAACTCACAGCGAAAAGCTGACGATATTGCATGTATCCAGACTCATAGATTCACTTAATCGATAATAATCGTATAAACGAAGGGGGTATGTGCTCAATTCCAAAATGGGTATTTTTTATGTATCTTTATTGCCGCAGTTCATACCCGCCGGTCACTCACACTTGATATGGACTTTTATCCTGGTCAGCATCCACGTGGCGATTGGGACTATATAGTCCGTCACACTTATTTTATCCATATATTTTGCGTCAGCCGTATTGAATAAAAGTCGCGTTATCCGGGTAATGGACAGAGCAACAGGGGGCTTATTTTTATGCTTCGCGGCTAAACTTGCTATGAGCACGAGAGAGGCGGGGTTTGGCTGTAAATTCCCGTGTTTGGTACATAGTAGCCTCGTCAAGCGCTGCTAACGATTCCTTTATAACGCCTTGATTTATATATAATTTAACACTGAAGTAGTTTTGATATTTGTATTCAACGTTAAGAAAATATTGACATTAGGGCCATCGTTACATTTAGTTTCAATTTGGTAAGCTTTTGTCAACAAAGGATTTATTAATAGTTTTGCGGTTTAATTTGGATTCAATAAGCATAAAAAAGATGACCCATTATCGTTATTCGGATAATTATATTTTCCGTGTACACATGCAGTACTTCGCGAAAGGTAATTTAATTCACCATTTCAACTTATTAAAGTGAGGTTTTAAATGGAACGTATCGTAGAAGTAGCACCTGATAAAATTTCAGAAATCCGTGGTTATATGGCAAACAGCGGGCGGGACTGCGCCAGTGGTACCTGTGACTGCGGTGGCGGTGGTGGTGGTGGCTTCATCAGTGCAGAGGATTTCCTCATCAAGGAACTGGAAGAAGTTTCAGCAGATTTCTTTAGCTGAGTGATGGCACAACAAGTGGCACTATATGCAGTGCCACTTTTCGTTTGGGAATCTCAGATGAAATATAATGTCACAGAGCCACATAGAGCATATTTGTATTTTCCTCATCTTGAAAATTTTCATTTGAAAATTAATGAGCTATTATCAGCGCACAATCTGACTCATGTTGATTACAGCGCAGTTCTAACTCACATCGGTGAAACTCTAGATCAGATTTATTTACCAGATTTTGTTATTTCCTTCGATATCTGGCTGAGCTTACAGCCTGCCTCAGTAACTGACCGTTATACTCATTACTTCAAGAACAGTGATGGAAGCTGGCGTTCGTCAATCTCAAAACAAAATGCATACATTGAGAAACTCGCTGCACATATTTGTGCAAGTACCCTCGGTAACTTGTCCCTTTTTCTTGACCGTCTTGATGCTGATTTCAGCTTACTTGAGAAAATTTTCGGTATTCAAGCCCTTACCTGTGCAAGTTCAATCGAAATTCTTGGCGGAGACCGCCATGAAAATGGGCAGCAGCCGATTCTTTTAACTCTGAATGATCAACGTATTATATATAAACCAAGAGACTCGTGTATAGAGTCAGTACTCAATGAGATTTGTGAGATTATCGGCATGAAAAGAGTCTGCCCTGAGACTCTGAGCAGGAACACACATTTGTGGCAGGCTTACATAGATAATCGCCCTCTTCATTCTCTGGGTGAAGCCCGGGATGTTTACCGGCAGTATGGAAATATCCTGGCACTAGTCGATCTGCTAAATATCAATGACTGTCATTTCGACAATTTCATTGTTGATCAAAATCGTGTTTTCCTGATAGATGCAGAAACCAGCTTTCAGTATTACTTTGAAGATAACCCTGACCTTGAACGTTCAGTATATCAGAGTGGCTTACTTCAGAGCGAGGAGGTAGTAATTAACGGCATCGGACACACATCGGCTCTGACGGCGGCCACTAACATATTTCAGTCTTATACACATCCCCATGCACTTAACGACGCCAGTGAACGCATTCAGGTACGCTATGAACACGGTTTCATTAAAAAAACCCAAAACTATCCTCACTTTGAAGGGAAGCCTGTCCAGTCCCTGAAATATGTCCCGGATGTTATCCAAGGATATGAAGAGTCCTATGAGAAAATTAAACAAAAGTCAGATGATATTCTTGCCTGTATTACGGCACATGATGAAATTAAACCCAGATATTTAATCAGGACGACAGCCTATTATATGTTGGTGATCAATAAGATCATACATCCTGATGTAAGCCGCACCATTGATACTGCTTTCCCGTCACTTATTAATGAGTATCTTCTTTATGAAAGTGCGCACCCACGCTTTAAGTCACTTGTTAATTATGAAGCTCAATGCCTTAAAAACTTCGACATTCCTATATTTTATATTCGTTGCAATGCTAAGTCTTTATTCGATTCTAATGGTAAAGTTATTAAAGATTTCCTGACTCAGACTCCACTTGAGCAGATTAAGTCCAATTTTCTTCTGCCTGCCTCTTATCTTATCAGGCAGCGTGAACTTATCGTCAGGAGCATGCATGCTCATCTCGGCACACGATAATCGTACGATTACTTTCCTTGGGCAGAACAGCCATGGTTCTGATGAATCCTGGCTGATGAGAAAAACATATATAAACTTAATGTCTCAGCGTGGGCCTGTGGCAGTGGTTGTTGAATGTCCTACTATTGATCTTATTTTGTTTGCACTGAAACGACATTCTCTGAGCAGTACTGCAATGGCGAAGTTTCTTGCTTCATCAACCTATTGGTGGATGAGATCTCTTGAATTCAGGATGTTGCTGATGAATCTGCCTCCAGATGCAGATATTTTCGGCATTGATCTGCCGCTTACGACAACGCGACAGAGGGGTTATATCTCTGCGCTGAGTATACTGAACAGTCCTGCCGGATCGGTTTTATCTGAGTTGCTGAAATTTGATGCGGCTAACAATGAGGTCTTAAGCAGTGCTACGCCCGAACAGCGGGAAAAAGCCATGGCAGATAAGCTTTGCGTCATTCTCAGTAATAACTATCCGGAAGTAATTGTCATCTGTCATAACTTTCATGCTAGTCGCCATTCCTGGTTAACATATCCATCTCTATGTCAGAGGATAATCGGGCTGAATCAGTTCAATCTATCTGTTAAATCACTTAGTGTTTTTTCTCAAGAGATGAAATTTATTGCCACACCCGATGGAAAAACACTCGACTCATATCAAATAAGTAATGCGTGTGTGCATAGAGGCGACTATTACCGTGTAAAAATGATCTCATCTTACTACCGAAATGAGAAACAGGATGCCCTATTAATGAATATATGTGCACCTCTGCATTTTGATGAAATCATTGTGTACGCGTCTGGTAACCCCATTACAGTGGAGAATTATAATGTATAAGATAAAAGATAAGATAATCTTGGTAGTATATTCGGTCTCTCTACTGCTTCGTTCGTCTCCGAAGCTTTCTTTGCTTTTTATGGTTTTAATCACAATTCAGGGTCTCCTGCCGACGCTGAGTGTGATGACAAGTATCCATCTTGGAAACGTCATCAGCAGTGATGATCGTACCGGTTTAACAACCATTGCCATATTGTGGGCGCTGACTTTCGTCATCCCCGGGATTCTCTCGCCGATTATCAGCACACTACAGAGTATCCTTAACTCCAAAGCTACTTTTCTGACACAAAGGAAAATAATGGAGGCAGCCTGCCGCATTGATGATTTAATGCTGATTGAATCTCCTGAACTTCATGACGACCTGGAAGTACTGTCCCGTGAAGCGGCGCACCGCCCGCTCAACCTGCTGGTCAATCTGATCGATATATTTAGAGGGACCCTGACGCTGCTCAGCCTTTCATTGGTTCTGGCTTCAGTAGTATGGTGGCTGCCGCTGGCGTTCCTGCTCCCGCTCATTCCCGTGACGTTCGCTGTAGCGTATTCGCAGATAGATATCTTCAAAGCGATGCTCGGGAAAGGGATGCCTGCGAGGAGGATCAAATATTTTCTCTCCGTTTTGCTGGACGTGAAACTTGCAAAAGAAATACGTCTCTTTAACCTTTCCGCTTTTTTCCTTGATAAACATCAACAAGCTTTCAATGAACTTGAAGACGAACTCAATAAGGTACGAAAGAAACAGTTGATGCGTCCGCAGCCCTGGAATCTGCTTTACCTGATCTGTGCACTGGGCATGATGTTCTGGTTTGTAAATTATCTCACAACCGGGAAAATCACTGTAGGAGGGTTACTGGGGACTATCCAGTCCATTTCCTTCTTTGGTCTTTCCTGTCAATGGATGGTGTACTCTTTTGCTAGTGTGGGTGTCTGTTTTGGTTTTTTTGCTCGGCTAAAGTCTCTAGAGGCCGTAGCTGACATACCTAAGTTGGGCATAAAAGAAGAATGGCTGGAGCCGATAAAAGAGATTCGGTTTGAAGACGTGTCATTTGCATATCAGCCAGGCAATTTCGTACTGAAAAACATTAATCTCACTCTTCGCGCTGGCGACCATCTCGCTATAGTGGGTGAAAACGGCGCGGGTAAAAGCACGCTGATGAAATTGCTTTGCCGACTTTATAGTCCAACCTCGGGGTGCATCACCTGCAACGGCAAGGACATCGCCGGAATTGATATTCAGCAGTGGCGCCGCCGCCTCAGTGCTGTATTTCAGGATTTTGGACACTATAATCTCAGTATAAAAGAAAATGTCACATTCACTCATATTACTACCCCGGAAACAGAGCGGGATTTTCAAAATGCCTGTGCAAAAGCCCGTTTTTTACTTGATGCGGGGACAACACCAGACACCCTGATCGGTAAGGAATATGCTGGCACGGAACTGTCGGGCGGCCAGTGGCAGCGTTTGGCTCTCGCCCGTGCCCTGTATTCTCCTGGAGAGTTGGTTATTCTTGACGAGCCCACAAGCGCGATGGATCCCCGTGTTGAAGCAGAAATATTCCGTCAGTTCTCTTCCCTGGTTCAGGGCAAAACAGCTGTTATGGTCACTCATCGTCTTGGCGTGGTGAAGCACGCAAGTTTCCTTATTGTTCTCAGAAAAGGTGAGATCGTTGAACGGGGAACACCGGCAGAACTGGAACAAGCACGCGGGGAATATTACTCTCTGCTGACGTTGCAAAGGGAACAATATAAGTTTGGAGAAGATAAAAATGATGAAGTGGCCTGACATAATGCGCCTTCTCACCGATATAAGAAGCATTCTGATGCTGATGTGCATGTTCTGGGTGATGCCGGGACAGGCAAGAGAATACGTCGCTGATAAAGATTATTTCGAACTGCCTGATACTGTTACGGGCGTACCTGACGTGTTGAGCTATTTTTCTTTCAACTGTCCGCACTGCTATTATTTCGAAATGAAATCCAATATTAACAATTTTATTGTTGCTTCACTCCCTAATGGTACGACCTTTGAACGTTATCATGCATCAAGAATTGGCGCTTCAGGCCGTGATTTGACCCGTGCCTGGGCCGTAGCAGTTTTCCTTCATAAACAGACTGAAATGACACCTATTCTGTTCAGGGCGATGCAGCAGTCACACTCTGTACAAAGTGAAACTGACCTTCAGAAATTATTTATTGATCAAGGTATTTCTGTTGATAAAATAAAAACGCTATGGAATTCCACAGAAATTACTGCCTCTGTAAACCGCCAGGACAGGCTGGCTGAGCAACTGGGCTTAAGATTCGTGCCAGCCTTCTTCGTTAGGGGAAAATATCTGGTGAATAATATGGCGCTCGACACTTCCACAGATGAGAGTTTTGAGAAAGACTATGCTGGTGTTATCCAGTATCTGCTCAATAAAAAGCCAGCTGTCGCCGGAAATGCTTCAGGTGCTCATCCGTGAAATGAAAGGAGGGAGCCGATGATATCTCCCCACATGCTCACTTATCTGGCTGGTTTCCGGCATCACTGATATGAAAAACGGCTTCAACGGCCTGGCATCATAAGGTGCAGAACGCGCTTAGCACTGACACGTTCGGCGGCCACCTGTTCATTTTCCGTGGTCGCCGCGGCTACATTATATCGAAGCGGCTTGTATGTCGCACGCCAGTAGAAAAATCCACGACGTTCACGTCCGCACCCCAACTGATATTACCACCGAGGCGCTGAAGCGCATCGGTGAGCTGTACTCCATCGAAGCGGAGATACGTGGCAGCCCTGCAAAGGAGAGACTGGCGGTCCGTAAAACCGAGTCCGCGATCTGTTGCCATTGAAGGTAGACCTTACCTCGGCTTGAACGTTAATACGGTCTAAATGCGATGCTTACCTTCGACCGCGAATGATCGCTTTAACAATACAATGGGCAGGGCGGTCAGAGCGAGGAACGAACAGCCTGAGCGGCGTGGCCGTCATGGGGTAAAGGTTCTGGCGGTATGGCCGATACTCACTGATACTGTCGGCGCGATTGTAAGTACATCCGATGGCCTTGCCTTTTCCGTTGTGGATACTATGACTGGCCCTTTATGACTCAGGCCGGTCTTTTTTATCCTTTCTCTGCCCGGGCAATGGCCTGCTGCATAACCTGTTCGCTGACCACGCCCGGGATAACCGTGGTGTTATCCTGTGTGGCGTTCTCAGCAGGCATCACGATAATGCCCGGCGTCCCCGTAAGGCCCAGCATCTCAACCAGGTCAGCATTGTTCTCAATAATCTGGTCGGAGGCAGCATTACTATCGTCTGAAGCGTTACCTGCACCGGCAGCAACGGCGGCTTTCTCAATATCTTCTGCCGTCAGTTTCCCTTCGTTATGCCCGGTCTGGTACATGCCGTTGTGAAACGCCATGTACGTATCTGCGCCGTGTTTCCTGTAAATGCTAAGGCCGCGGCGTGATGCCTGCTCTGATTCCGGATAACGGGCGGCAAAAATGGTCCAGTCCCGGAATGCAAAGCGCACGCCGGCGTTTGCAGCCAACACCTTTTCCATCACCGGCGCCATCATGCTGCAGGCTATACATTCATAGTCAAAGAACTCAGTCACGATAACCTTTGAGTCAGCCGGCCCTTTCACGGGAACGCCATCAAGCTGCATCAGCAGCCGGTGTGTTTTCAGCGCTGACTGCACATAAGTTTGCTGCTGCATTGCCTGTTGCCGCGCCTGTAGCTTTTTGCTCACCTCTATGAGCACGTCCGGGTGCGCGACCAGATAGTCCGCCGCAATCTCGCCGATGCGGGCCTGTTGTTCGGGGCTAAAAGTTTCCGCGCCGGTCGCGCCGGACTGTACTGAAAACAACGAGGTGCTCATGGCCAGCGCAAAGGTGGCCATCTTAAGGGTCTGTTTCATGATTTATCTCATATGCCTGCCCGGAGCAGACTGAAGGTGAGGCGGCCGCAATGAGTGCGGCCACGCTGATTTTTAACGTTCTTTCTGAATGTTCCTGGAGGGTGCATGTGACAGTTCGGGTGGCATTCGTTCCGGAGCATCATGCTGAACCGGCCTGCTGAGACCTCCCGCAATCTCTCTTTCCGTCCGGGCGGCGGCTGAAAGCTCAGTAGCCAGTTCTGTATCGCCCTTGCCCGAATGTACTGGCTGCTCCCGGCTCTCCTCCGGCATCCTGATAATTTCCGGAGAATCCTGCCGGGTATCTTCCAGAACCCGGCCGGCAAGTTTCACCTCGTCCGTTACAGACCTGGCATCAGGGATCTCAGATTTCTCACTGTCTGTCATCTCCTGTGGAGCAGCCCGACTGAGGTCTTTGGCAAGCTTTTCCTCTCCTGCCACATCTGCCCGACTGTCACTGGCCATAATCTGCGCCTCCGGGACGACAGGAGCGTCAGGCTGATGACTGTCTCTCCTGACAAGGTCTCTGACCGCAGCGTCGCCAATGTCGGCAGGTACCGCTGTTGATATCGCCTCTTCCACGATGTCTGTCATCTCCCTTTCCCTCCTCACCGTGTCTATTATTCGTTTTCACCGCGTGCCCCAGTCCGCTGTCAGCATCGCCAGCTAAGTGCAGGCTGCCACCTGCAGCCGCTTTCGTTTTTCATACGTCATGATTATATCTCCCGTTAAGAGGGCGCCGTAGCGCCCTGAGAAATGTTGTACCGCGTCAGAAGCTGGCCTTCACGCCCAGCAAACCCTCGATGTCGCTGTAGCCCTTACCGGCCATCTGCTGCGCCACAGAGACGTCCAGGCTCAGGTTCTCCGTCAGACGGCCTTCCACCCCAGTCTTCAGCTCGCCCGCATTACGTACGCCAGCGACGTGGTTTTCCTTGCCGTTCATGCGTACCCCGGCGTTTTCAGTCCGGTAAATCCAGTTCGCCTCAACGAACGGCTCGAACTCACGGTCTGTACCCGCATCCTTTGCACTCTTGCCGCGCAGGAAGGCGCGCATCCCGAGCTTCGTATTCACGCCGTCGGTGCCGGTGCCCTGAACCCGGGTACCGTTACGCTCGGTGTGGTCGTCCGCCTTCACGCCGGTCCACAGTACCTGCGCGTGTGGCTGCAGCCAGAAGCTGTTGTCCGTCCCGCTCCCGCTCAGCCAGTTGATAAGCCGCCAGCTGTAGCCGGTCTCTACCGAGGCGCCCAGGCCTCGACTTTTGTAGGTCTCAGGGGAGAGGTCCTTGCCCTTCACCTCGTTGTTAAACCAGGCATACTGCAGCCAGCCGTCCATGTACAGGCCGGATTTGTCGGCCGGGTTCTGTAGCCAGTTGCTGTAGACACCGGTGCTGTAACCGTTCACGCTGCCCTTCGCGTCGTTGCCGGTCAGGCCGTTATGGGTTGTACTGCTCTGGTTTGCATAGCCTCCCATCACGCCGAGGGACAGGCGGCCGGCGGCTTCAGATTCCCATGCTGCCACATCGCCGCCCAGCTGCATGACGTAGCGGTTGGCAGTGGTCCGGTTCTGGCCATCGGCAAGACGGGCAACGTTGCGTCCGCCCTCGTTGCGCATCCACATGGAAGTGGCGTGCGTTTCCCCGGTGGTGGGGTCAGTATATAGGGACGTGCCGGCCCGGTCGTGCATGGACAGTGCAAAGAGGTCGCGGGAGGCCTGAAGGTTGGCGGCATAGGCGCCGGTCTCCGGACGCACCATGCGGACGACATGCGGGGTTGCCGGATTTACCGGGGTTATCGGGGTTGCCGGATTTACCGGGGTTATCGGGGTTACCGGATTTACCGGGGTTACCGGATTTACCGGGTCAGGCTGCGGCATCACATAGCTGGTCAGGTACCAGCCCTTGTCGTCGGTACCGGAGGCGTTACCCTTCTGCAGCTTATAGTCGTACGCCCCGGCTACCACGCGGTTGCCCTGAGTGAAGGTGGCACCAGACTTGCCGCTTACCTGAACCACCTGAATGCCCTCCAGTGTCTGTGCCCCGGAGCCATTCTCGTTGGCGATGTTCAGGGAGGAGGTGCCGGCGGTATCGCCCGTGACGACCAGCTTATCAGTCAGGGAATCATCCCCGGCGTAGACCCCACCCAGAGAGACGGTGCTGCCCTCTGTGCCGGTGTAGTTACCGTCGACGGTCAGTGTGTTGCCCGCGCTGCGGGCTGTCGGGTTAAGAACCAGGCTGCCGCTGTTGGTGAGGTTACCGGCGACTTCGGCCGAGACCCTTTCCTCATTGCTGAGGCCGAGGGTGCCGGTGTTTGTCACGCTACTGTTGAGGATGCTGCCGCTGTTCAGGACCAGGGTGCCGGCGTTGATGACCGCGTCGGCTGCATCGCTCAGGACATGCCAGTCATTCTCCTTCAGTAAGGTGAGGCGGGAGCCGGATGCAACTGACAGTCTGTCGACATACGCGGACTTCACGGAAGCTGTTGTCAGGTCTGCGGCGTTGTCCGCGTCGCCGATGGCGAGGGTGGTGCCATGACCGTTCTTACCATCCTTCCGTCCGTTCCAGGACAGGATCCCCCCCACGGCCGACGCATCCCCTGCGGCAACATACTGCGTGTTGTCACCCAGGGCCACGTCGCCGGTGACGATACCCTCATTGATAATACCTCCCTGTATGGTCCCGGTGTTCACGATGCTGCCGATGACCCCATGGTCGTAATTAGCAATCGCGTAGCCCGTTTTCGACGTCAGCGTGGCGTGGTTTACGAGAGTACCGATATTACCGTTATTCAGAATCGTGCCCGTATCTGTGGTTACGTTACCGTCCAGGAGGACGTTCTGGACTTCCCCGCCATTCTCAATCGCCAGAAAAGCGCCGTGGCCTGCGTTATCCGTGGTTGGCGCGGTTTTCCACGACTGGAGTGAGCCCGATGAGCCGATGTACGCCAGAAAGTCTCCCCATCCGGAGATTGATTCCCACGGGTTTTTAGCATTTCCGTCGGCAGGGGCAAACCCGTTTATCGTATACCCTTCATTATCACTGGTTTGTTTAGAGAGGACGTACACTCCGTTTAAGCCATGCAGGTTCCGGCCTGTTCTCCCCGTGGCCGTGTGCGAGGCAATTACGTTAGGTGAGTCTCCATCGTGTTTTAAAGTTAGTATCCACGACGCACCCCAGTCTCGACGCCACCAGTTTTTATCCTGTAAATCGTGGATGACATAGACAATATTTTCCCTTTCTTCGCTGGCACAATGAAGGTCACAAATGGATGTCGGTATATCAATATCTGTAAAGATCATAAGATTTTATTCTTCTCCGAATTAGATTAATTTAATAGGATTAAGTCCTCTGCGCATGCGCGCAGCATTCCATCCATCTACACTATCCACCGCGCCTCGCACGCCCAGAGGCCGCACAGCGGTCATACCCCTGCAGCTGGCCTGCTAAAAAAAACGTATGCACTGCTTGCGATAGTTTTTTATTGCCCGGGCGGGATGATGCCCCCGGGTCAAAATATCCCGCCAGCCGGACTATGCTCCGGTACAGCTGCCGCCGCTTTCGCAGCACAAAGTCGGCCATGTAGCGAGCATCAAAGGAGTCTTCTCGGTTCAGGCTGGCGTAATATCAGCGGTAACTTGCGGATATACTCGTACCTGCCCCTGATGTCGGAGCGGTACACAAGCGCGCATCATTCGCTGTTCAGCGCATCACTCACGACCCGCAGGTGGTGACAGGCATCCGGACGGGATAGATGATTCTCTAACTTCAGGGCCACCCACTTCGGCACCAGGGCTTCAGACGCGAACCACAGTGACCGCAAGAACCACCTGGCAAAAAAATCAGCTCATCTTAGGTACGTCCGTATCTCTCAGGAGATTACGCAGAGGAATGAACCATTCCTCTCCCCGATCGTGATTATTCAGGCAGGTGAGCAGGCGCTCCCGGATATACCGCATGTCCGGCCTGCATGGATCCGTCTCTGTCAGAGAGGCCAGAATGTCGCTGACTTCCGTAAATCCGTAGTGACCGATGCGGCTGACAATGTCAGCAGCCGTGAGGGCTGAATGAACAGGATCTCTGCAAATTAATCGCTCAAAACAACGATAGAAAGTCCGTAACATACTTTCCTCAAACAGAATGGTGGTTACACGTCGGGAATTGATTATTTACCTGTCATGGATTCTGAAAAAAAAGCATGACAATGCACAGCCAAAATCAACTTCCATCCAAAGTGAAATATTTTCCGTGATTTGTTTATCGGATATTTAACTTTACCAATAGCCAAATCTGTACAGGAATTTATCTGATACCTGACTGCATCAAAATTTAATGCTGAATCATACAGGCCGTTTTTGTATTAGGGAGGATTGTTCCGGAAAACCAAATTGATCGTCAATGCCGATCAAAATCAACAAATTGATCGCCACCTGCTATCAATAGCCACGAATTGATCGATGCCACCGATCAGTTCAACATGTGAAACATGCATTTATATTATTGTTTTTTCAACAATAAATCGGAAATATTATTTTTTGAGAATTTTGAAATAACTTAAAAACTTCAGTAGAAATCAGCACGTAAACTCGAAAATAACAGCCTATTAATAGTCAAGCTGTTTACATTCTATTTAAAGATAAAACAGAAGGCTGTTAAAAAATCAAACATAATTGAAAGAGGCATTTAACAAATAGAAAGGGCTTAGGTAACATACACTCCAAAGCTGGAATTGCTATTTTTCAGCCCGAAAATATTTGGTAATACATCCAACTAGTAGAGCATGTGCTTAACGATGAATGCCCCAAAAAATTTCTCGTGGATTTCGACTGAGCGAGAGATGCAAAGCCTTTCAGGTGGCAGCCGCTTAATGCGCATACTGAGTGTCAGGTTGTTACGCTCTGTGCGTTGCATGAAATTCTTGCATATCAGGTATTTTTCCTTCGACACTTATCTGGCATAGCTGACCCCGTTTCGCTGGTAATGATACCGATGCTAAACGACGTTAACAGAGTCGCCAGCCCCGGCATGTCTCATCGGTGCGCGGACAGAAGGTGCAGACCAGTACGCCACCGGTATTAATGTTGTACACGTACCCGAGCCAGTGGTGTAACGCCTTACTGTCAAAGAACCTCCATTGCTCATCAGGTACACAGATAAAAGCAACATCGGTGTGATAAACGCGAGAAGAGGTTAATCCGCCGGGGCGAAAGTTTTTAAAGTCCGTATGTCTGAATTGAAACCGATTTTCAACGTCCATGCGTGATCCCCGACGCCGGCACCGTTGAAGGCTATATCAACGATCTGTTCTGTAACTCCCCCGTTTGCGGGCTTCATAGCTGTAGGTAAGCTGGAATACCCGGCGACAGGGCTGACACCGGAAGCGCTCGTGCTTAGCAGGGCTAAGGCACTTCGATAAACTGTATCTGAATAGCAACGAGGGCAATGAACAGTCGCCACGCGGGAACCTCAAATAACTGCAAAATATCTCAAACTCAACAATCTGAAGGCATGGGAAATATTCCCAGGCTGGAAAAACAACTCCTTTTTGGAGTGCATGTATTTTTCATTCTCACCGTTTTTCACATTTCTTTTACAATCACATCTCAGCAATTAACAATATCCAGTTTTATTTTAAATGGAATGTAAACGGTTTGATTCTTTTAATATTGT
>LIDZ01006583.1_pt6 | contig 18684 bp, 18 predicted proteins | sample 644651 | NCBI WGS metagenome assembly LIDZ01 (sample SAMN03856242, study PRJNA289617) | food metagenome | isolation source: wine grapes on drying loft during traditional withering process | host: Vitis vinifera cv. Corvina | place: Italy: Gargagnago di S. Ambrogio di Valpolicella | collected 2014-01 | reverse complement strand
CCACAGCTTCATGTTGCTGGCCACCACTGCGGTGGCAACCAGCCTCGATGCTATGGCTGTGGGCGTGGGCCTGGCCTTCCTGCAGGTGAACATTGTCACCACCGCGCTGGCTATTGGCGCTTCCACCATGGTGATGGCATCAGCGGGCATTTTGCTGGGGCGTTTCCTGGGCCCGGTGATGGGCAAATGGGCAGAGATATTTGGTGGTGTGGTGCTGATCGGTATCGGAAGCAGCATTCTGGTTGAACATTTAGGCCTTTTTGCCTGATTTCCCCCGCTATCCTCCCATGCTGTCGGCGGGCTGCGGCCCGCTTGTTTAACCTTCGTTTAAGTTCCCCTTTGCATACTACCCGCCAATTTTGTGATCTGGTTCAAATTTATTTGCCTGAAAAACGCGCTTCTTGTATACTTTTTTTGCGTTTTACTAACAAAAGTTGAATCAGGTAGCCCAAATGAAAAAATTCTTTAAACGCGTGTTGCACAGCTATGTTGAAGCGTTCAAACACGTGCCGCCAGGCGCCATGTCTTAATGGTTCCGGCCAGACACCCTCGATAGCCTCGGTCAGGGACCGACCGGTGGTTATCACTTTCTTCTGTTCTTCACTGCCTTCCACTCTCCCTAAAAAATCTTCTTACGCTTTCTGAACCCGTACAACCATCGGGCGATTTGCTGTGCCTGTCGATCGCCTCAGTAAACTCTCCACACCCTGTAACGGGATGGTCTGATTTATTTCCCCCATCGCGCATTTACGCCTTACACTCATTAAGTACCGCGTTAAGGGTCACCGTGGGGCCTGATGGCCTCACTTGTTTTCGACGGATTGAACCCGACTTGTCTCAAAATAGTTGTGTGAAAAGAAGGTGTTAATAGATGGAATTTAAAGATTATTACGCCCTGCTGGAGGTTGAACCTACGGCAGATTTGAAAACCATTAAAACGTCGTATCGTCGGCTGGCGCGAAAATACCATCCCGATGTCAGCACCGAAGCCAATGCCGAAACGAAATTTAAAGAGATGGCAGAAGCCTACGAGGTTTTGAAGGACAGCGATAAGCGCGCTGAATACGATAATCTGCGCTTACACCGCGACGATCCCCGCTTCTCACAATCCGCACCGGACTTCGGTGGCGGATTTGGTCAATATTCTCAGGGTAATACCGGTGACTATTCTGACTTCTTCGAATCCATTTTTGGCCGTCAGGGCGGTGGATTCCAGGGGCAGACGCGACGTCATCCACCACGACGAGGTCAGGATTTGGAAATGGAAGTGCCGATGTTCCTTGAAGAGACGCTGACCGGCGACAGCCGCAACGTCTCCTTCACCCTGCCCGTGCTGGATGAGTTTGGTCGCCAGACGGATGAAATAGCAAAAACCCTTAAGGTGAAAATCCCGGCTGGCGTGGTCGATGGCGAACGTATTCGCCTGAAAGGCCAGGGCGTGGCGGGCAGTCATGGCGCGGCGAACGGCGATTTGTATCTGGTGATCCGCGTGGCGCCGCATCCGCTGTTTGAGGTCGATGGGCAGAATTTGCAGATTGTGGTGCCGCTGGCTCCGTGGGAAGCCGCGCTGGGCGCGACCATCCAGGTGCCAACCTTGACCGGCAAAATCGCGCTGAACATTCCGGCCGGCAGTCAGAACGGCCAGAGAATGAGGGTCAAAGGCAAAGGCCTGGTCAGCAAAAAAGGCAGCGGCGATCTGTATGCCATTCTGAAAGTGGTGATGCCGGGCAAAGCCGACGAGCAGACGGCTGCCCTGTGGCGTGAGTTAGCGGAGAAGGCCGCTTTCGAGCCGCGCTCAGCATGGGAGAACGCATCATGAGTGAACATGTCCGCTATACCGTGATTGAGATTTGCCGTTCGGTGGATATCTCCCCCGAAGAGCTGAACGAAGTGGTGGGGCTTGGGGTGATCGCGCCGCTGGAAGTGACGCCCGGCTGGATTTTCGATTATCACGCGCTGCGTAGCCTGCGCAAAGCACGACAGCTGCAGATTGAGCTTGAGCTGGAGTGGGCGGGTATTGCGATGGCGCTGACGCTGATGGAGAAAGTGGAGCATCTGGAGAAAGAGAACGCGCACCTGAAGCGACAGCTTGAGCGGCTGCTGCACACCCACTAATCTCGTCGCATGGTCAGATATCAGGGTCGGTTCGCCCGACCCTGATGTGCATTAATCCTGGCTCTGATATTCGTCCAGCGTGGCGTTCTGGCAAGCTTCCGGGCTCTGACGCGCTTCCTTCTTCTGGTTTTCATTCAGGTTCATCCAGGCGGCAATCACCGTTCTGGCTTCATCTTCATCAAACTCCGGTTTTTCCTGCGCGGAAGGCGACTGACCGCGTGCATCCAGCGCCTTCAACTTAGCAATATAGCTGTCCACTGAGCCGTTGGTTTTTTCCTGGGTCACCAGGGTACACAGATTGGCAATATAGCCCTGGGCCGGATCATTCGAGTCATCTGCGGCCTGCGCCGCGCCGGTTGCTGCCATTATGGCGAGCAGCATTAGTGCTTTTTTCATACCTGCTCCTTTGAAAGGGGTGAAGTTAACGCATCTTCCATCAGGCAGCCTTTAAAATGCAACTGTTTCAGCCTGCTCGCCAGTGTTGATCGGATTGATGACAGAATTTCATTCGGGCTTGTTTAAAGATTCAGGATCGCACGATGATGGGTTTTGCCGCTCTGTTGCTGTGCTTCAGCATTGGCCTGCCACAGGTCACGGTGGGCAGGCCAATGCAGCATTAAGCCTGAAGCACCCGACGAAACGCTGGAGAGAATAATCAGATAAAGGGATTATTTAACCTGTTCTGGCATGGCAGAAGAGTGGTGAGTTGAAATCAGCCATTTTTCGCCATTCCAGGCATAGGTAAAGGTATAACGGGCCGCCGCTTTGCTGCCGTCTTTAAAGGTAAAGGTATAGGTGCCGGTATCAATCGCTTTATTACATCCAATACGAATAGTGCGGCTGTCAATGTGGCCTACCGGTTTTTTCGCCAGGAACGCTTCAAAATAATGAATGCGCTCTTCATCCGTCAGGCGAACCTGATTGGAGAGCGTCGGCAGCAATACTGCGTCTGACAGATAGTTTTCTGAAACGGTTTTCGCATTGCCCGTTTGTAGCGACTCGTTCCAACGATCGAACATTGACGCCACTTCTTTTTCGTTCATTTTAACGCAAGGCTGATTTTCCTGCGCGAAGGCGGCTGATGACGTCAGTACGCCAGCAATAATAAGACCGGTTAAGACAAGTTTCATTTAATTTCCCCATGATGTTTAATCTATTCGGTTTTGAGAGGGGGAAGTTAGCAATCATTATTTAAACGATGCTTAAACCTGTCTGACGGATAAAAGATATCAACGAGGAAATCTGATTTAGATCAATTTTATTCGGGTGTTTTAATGTGGTGGCGGGAAATAATGCTTTTCAGGGTAATTATAGACAGGCTTATTAACGACTGTAATGACGTAATTTGAAAATAAAAAACATTCTTTTACAAGAATAAAAATACCGGCAGCCACCAGGCCGTGGCCGCCGATAATGCTGAAATGATTATTGCTGAATCAATTTCCTGACCCAGGCAATAATCTCGGCATCTTTACCGTGTTCGAACAGGCAGTGCTGGAAGCGTTTGCCGCCGACGGCGGTTTTCACCAGTTCCGGATCGATTGCCTGCAGCGTATCGAGGTAGTTCTCTTTGATCACCGCGCTCTTCACCTGGTTCAGAATGCCGGCGTTACGTACCTGAGGCTCTTTACGATCGAGCGGATAGCCTTCGCCTTTGCGGCCGGTGAAGGCTTTCTCGAAGATATATCGCACGTTCAGCTCAGCGCCCCAGCCAAAGCCTTTGGCAAAAGGTAACGACAACGCGTTGCCGTTATTGATCTGTGCAAACAGGAAGGCGTCAGCCGGATCGATACAGTAGCCGCAGACCACCCCTGGATGGATGTTCAGCGACATCAGCGCGCCCTGGCCGGTGCCGCAGCCGGTCACCACAAAATCCACCGCTTTGGCATTCAGCAGGATGCTGGCCATGATGCCTAAATGGATATAGGTCAGATGGTGGTCCTGATCGTCCTGCATACCGACGTTAAACACCGCATCCTTGTTATCTTTGGCGACCGCTTCAAGCTGGGCTAACACCAGTGCATTTTTTCCCGCCTGGCTGTTTTCCATCATCAGTGCAATATTCATATTTACTCCCGTTTAAGGCTTATTCGTTCAAAAAAGGGCAGAAAGGGTTAGCGTGCAAGCCAGCCGCCATCCACCGCAAGGGTGTATCCGTTAACGTAATCAGACGCTTTGGAGGCGAGGAACACCACCGGACCCATCAGGTCCTCCGATGCTCCCCAGCGTCCGGCCGGAATGCGGTTAAGAATGTCTTTGCTGCGTACCGGATCTTCGCGTAACTGCTCGGTGTTATTGGTCGCGATATAGCCAGGTGCCAGCGCGTTAACGTTGATGCCGTGCTTCGCCCACTCATTGGCCAGCTCGCGGGTCAGGCCCATCACCGCGCTCTTCGAGGCGGTATACGACGGCACCCGCACCCCGCCCTGGAACGAGAGCAGGGACGCGATGTTAATAATTTTTCCGCCGTGGCCCTGTTTAACGAACTGACGGGCGACCAGTTGTGACAAAAAGAACAGCGTCTTGATGTTCACATTCATCACGTCGTCCCAGTCCTGCTCGCTAAAGTCCAGAGCCTCATCGCGGCGGATGATCCCGGCGTTATTAACCAGAATATCGATCTGCCCCATCTCGCCAACCGCACGTTCAAGCAGCAACGCCAGTTGATCCTGTTTACCCAAATCGGCCTTAAGACTCAAAAAACGTCGGCCTGCTTCCGTGACTTCCTTAGCGGTTTCTGTGGGTTCACTGCGGTTTATGGCCACGATGTCGCACCCGGCTTGCGCCAGGCCGACGGCCATACTCTTCCCCAGTCCGGTATTACATCCGGTGACCACGGCCACCTTGCCGTGCAGAGAAAAATCGTTAAGGATCATGCGGTTTTCCTTTTTTTACAGATAGACATGCAGGTATTCCACCAGGCATAAAATCGCCATCGCCTGGCCATACGGCATCGACGTCAGCGGGACCTGGCGGTAGTAATCAAGGTTTTTGCCCATTGCGGTGCCAAAGGAAACCTGGGTCAGTTCTCCATCGGCATTGATATGCTTAATCAGCCCTTTCAGCGCCTTTTCCGCCACAGCGATGTAGCGGTCGTCGGCATAGTGGCAGCGGGCGGCTTTCAGCATGCCGAAGGCAAAGCCCGCGGTGGCGGAGGCTTCCAGATAGGAGGTTGGATCGTCCAGCAGCGTGTGCCACAGACCACTTTCATGCTGGCAGTTCTCTAAAGCCGCCAGCTGGCTGGCAAGCACCTGCTGAAGATAACGTCGGGTAGCGTCTTTCTCCGGCAGATCCAGCAGCTCAAGGAACTCGGGAATAACGATCGTCAGCCAGCTGTTGCCGCGCGCCCAGCGGGCATTGGCAAAGTTGTGGTGGCCTTCAAACGTCCAGCCGTGGAACCATAATCCGCTCTGGCGATCCATCAGATACTGGGTATGCAGCAGGAACTGATATTTTGCCTCTTCAATGTAGTCCGGGCGGTTCAGCAACTTGCCAATCTTGGCCAGCGGCAGCACGGTCATCATCAGCGTGTCGTCCCACAGTTGCTGATGGTTTTCCTCTGCCAGCGTGATGTGTTGCAGACCGCCGCAATCGGTACGCGGCATCTTGTGCACTATCCAGTCAGCCCAACTTTCCAGATAGGGCAACCAGCGCGGGTCTTTAGTCTCTTCATAGCGGTAGGCCAGCGTCAGGAACGGGCAAACGGTGTTGACGTTACGGGTGGTGCAACCCTCCGCAAAGCGGTCGCGAAACCAGTCATCAACGATGGCCCGCAGACGGTCATCACCGGTCTGGCGGTAGTACTGATGAATACCATACAGCCCGATGCCGTGCGTCCACTCCCAGCCTGCCCAGCCTTTGGTATCAATTACCCGTCCGTCATCCAGTCTTAACAGGAACTCGCCGGAGTCATCGGTAATGTTCACCAGGTTATCCACCAACTTATTGATCAGCTGATGTAATTCTTTACTGGAGATAAAGCGGTCCGGCTGGCGGAGCAGTTCGCTGTGTTTTACGGGATAGACCAACATAATTTTTTGTCCTCGAATATTCAGGGATGACGGGTTAACTGGCTGGCGACGGGTTCAACCAGCGGCGTGACGGGCAGTGGCGTCACAGCGGGCTTGTTGCGGTTGAGGTAACCAATATTGTTGTTGCCCCACAGTGCTTCATACGGCAGTCCGGCCAGCATTTCGACGGTTGCCCGGGCCTGCGGGGTGATATTGCCGGGCACCACATTGCCTGCGGCGCGCATTTTCTCGGTCTCTTCGCGCAGCGTCTGGTGTGTTGCCAGATTCAGCTTGAAGCGCAGGGAGATAAAGAAGCCGATGCACAGCATCACCAGCGTGCCGCCACACAGGATGCCGAGGATCGCGTGGCTGACCGTTGAGGATTGCGCGCTGCTGCCGGCCACAAAACCGGAGAGCTGCATCAGGATGCCGACCAGCATCACCGCGCCCGCCTGAGAGGCTTTGCGGGTCAGGGTCATGATCCCGGCAAAAATCCCTTCACGGCGTTGTCCGGTGATCACTTCATCAACGTCAGAAATGTAGGTGTAGATATTCCATGGCACATAGTTGATACCGCCGCGACCCAGGCCAGCAAGGCCCGACACCAGCAGCAGCAGCGAGAACACATCGCTCAGACCGGTGTAATACAGCACGCCGTAGGAGAGGGTGCTCAGCCCGAACAGCACCACCACAATGCGGTAAGAAGGGGCAGGGCCAAAGCGGATGCACAGCGGGATCATGCCCATCACGGCGATAAACTGCATGATCGCCATAGTGCCCATCAGATTGGAGGCCAGGCTGGCGCTCTGCATCAGCACGAACACCACGTAATAGGTGAACACCGCATTAAACACGTCCTGGGCGATATAGCCGCCGAGGTACATGCCAAGATGCTGGCGGAAAATGCGCACGCGCAGCGTGGAGGTCAGCTCAATCTTCAGTCGGGAAAGGCTTTGCCCGAGCGTCAGTTTCTGCTGCTCGGCTGCCAGTGCGGCAGCGGATTTTTTCTCTGCCGGCCGTTCCCAGGTGTTAAACCACACCAGCGTCAGTACGATGGCGCAAATCACCGAGAACACCAGACTGGAATAGAAGAAGGAGATCACGTTATCTTTGCCGAAGTAGCTCAGCAGCAGGCCAGGCAGGAAAGCCGCCAAAATGGCCGACAGCTGCGCCAGCGCGATACGTGCGCCAGAGAACTTGGTTTTCTCTTTAAAATCATCGGTCATTTCCGGCACCAGCGTTTCGTATGGCACCAGAATGGAGGTGTAGACCACTTCAAACACCAGATAGGTCAGCAGGTAATAGACGTATGTCATATCGCCGACCCACATCAGGCTGTAAGTGAAGACCAGCGGGATACCGGTGAGAATGAAGAATTTGCGGCGACCAAAGCGCTTGCCCAGCCAGGTCGACCCGAAATGGTCAGTCAGATAGCCCATCAGCGGGCTGACCACGGCGTCCAGTACGCGAGCCATGGCAAAGATGGAAGTGGCTTCAATCGGGCTGAGCCCGCAGAAGGTGGTATAAAAATAGAGAAGCCACGCAGAGGTTAGCGCCATGGTGCCAGCGCCGAGAAAATCACCTGATCCGTAGGCTAAATAAGTTAGCGTTCCTGGTTTACGTATCATCATAGTGCCCATCCTGGTTAGACAACTGTCAGACCCGGCCTTATGTCGGGGATGAGCTAAGTTAGAACCAGCACGAACAGAAAACCTTTGCGATTTTGCCAGGTTTAGGGGGTGGGTGACATTAAAAAGAAGAAACCGGACACCGATCTCACCAATTTAATAAAATGCCGTTTCATTTTTATTGACGTGCCGTCTTGATTGCGGATTTTAGTGCGGTTTTTCTTCTTTGCGCTTCTTTACCCGTCACATCCGCTGACAGAGTTTTTTTCCACTATGGTTAACCCTTGTTTATGCTGATTTTCCACTCTCTTTTGCCTGATTTGATAAGGATAAACCTGTGTCTGACATCTTTCGTGGCCTGGCCCTTGCCAGCCTGGTAACCGTTTTCTCTGCGACTGCGGCAGAGACCACGCCAAAGTACGGGCCGGAACTGCAAGGTTTTGATTTCCCATACCCTATCCAGAAATTCGATTTTACCTCCCAGGGGCAGCCGCTGAGCATGGGCTATATCGATGTGCAGCCGAAAGGCCAGGCCAACGGCCGCACGGCGGTGCTGATGCATGGTAAAAACTTTTGCGGTGTGACCTGGCAGGACTCGATCGATGCATTGAGCCACGCCGGTTATCGGGTAATTGCCCCGGATCAGATCGGTTTTTGTACCTCCAGCAAACCCGCTCACTACCAGTACAGCTTCCAGCAGCTGGCGCTGAATACGCAGAACCTGCTGAACAAACTGCATATCGACAAGGTCACGCTGGTGGGACATTCAACCGGCGGCATGCTGGCAACGCGCTTTGCGCTGATGTACCCGCAGGAAGTGCAGAAGCTGGTGCTGGTGAATCCGATTGGTCTGGAAGACTGGAAAGCGAAGGGCGTGCCGTGGCGCAGCGTCGATGACTGGTATCAGCGTGAGCTGAAAACCTCAGCGGCCAGCATCAAAAAGTATGAGCTGAACACCTATTATGTCGGTCGCTGGAAGCCAGAATATGACCGTTGGGTCACCATGCTGGCGGGATTGAATAACGGATCGGGCCACCAGATTGTCGCCTGGAATTCGGCGCTGCTGTACGACATGATTTTCACCCAGCCGGTGTACTACGAGTTTAAGGATCTGAAAATGCCGACCACGCTGATGATTGGCACTTCAGACACCACGGCGATTGGCAGCGATATTGCCCCGCCGGCGGTGAAGGCAAAAATCGGCCATTACAACCAGCTGGGCAAGCAGGTTGCCGCGTTAATTCCGCATTCCACGCTGATTGAATTCCCGGGTATGGGGCACGCGCCGCAGATGGAAGAGCCAACGAAGTTTAATCAGGCACTGATTAAAAATCTGGATCAGCCTTAGCGGCACTGAGAGGTGCAGGCCTGCAGGCAGGACTGCATCTTGGCACCACAGCCACTGTCATTGTTGCGCTGACACTGGCTGTTTTGCACATAGCAATTTTGCTGGCACAGGCTGACATCACACTTTGCCGCCACCGGCGTGGCGATAATATCCTGCTTTGGCGGCACCAACGGCAGTTGAGACATCTGTGAACAGGCGGTACCTGAGAACGCCAGCGCCAGTAGGGCTACAAGGCCAGTCATCTTCATCGTTATTTCCCCAGAAAAAAGCATGCAAAAGCGATACTGACAGCATAGATAGCCTGGTCAAAAACGCGAAGATTACCGGGCTGATATGCGACGGCGGCCGGATGAAACCGTTGGCGGTAACCCTTCTGCCATCCTGGCGCTGTACTATGATTATCGGCAAGGTGCTTTGTCGGTGTCGAGCAAAGCACGATTTCGATCAAATTTGCGGGGATAACATGTCAGACGAGCAGGATTGCATTACAACGCTGGCCGCGCTTGACCAGCTGTATGGCGAGGTTGCAGCGCCGTCGTTGATGAAAGTAACCGACCACATTCACCCAGCCTACCGCCCGTTTATTGCCTCTTCTCCCTTTGTGGCACTGGCGACATCAGGCCCGTCAGGTCTGGACGTTTCGCCCAGAGGCGACCCGGCCGGATTCCTGCATATCGAAAATGAGAAAACCCTGCTGCTGCCGGATCGGCGAGGCAATAACCGCATCGACAGTTTGAAAAATATCGTCAGCGATCCCCGTGTGGCGCTGCTTTTTTTGATCCCCGGCATTGGTGAAACGCTGCGGGTAAATGGCGTTGCTGAGATCAGCATCAATCACGAGCTGCTGGAACGCTTTGCGGTCGAGGGAAACAGGCCGAGATCGGTGTTACGTATTACGGTAAATAGCGTGTTCTTCCAATGTAGCCGGGCGATAATCCGCGCCCGACTGTGGGATCCCGCCACCCAGCTTGAACGCGCTCAGCTGCCCAGCACCGGCAGCATCCTGAAAGCCCTTTCCCAGTCAACTATCGACGGCGAGGCTTACGATCGGGCTTTGCCGGGGCGGATTAAGGACACGCTTTACTGAGTGGCTTATCAGCGTGGCTTGAGTGCTCACACTTTACAGCCTCATTCCGGCCCCAACGCCTTTAAAATTCTACCGGCCTGATCCGCCGTTAACGGGTAATCAAAGAAGCGCTGATAGAAATCCTGGGTGGTTTTCACCATATCGAGATCCTTGAATATCGCCGGATGCAGCAGTTTTGCCGCCCACTGGATTTGCAGCGCGGCTTCGGTTCCGTAGCGATCCCAGGGGAAAACCCCGGCCGGGTTTTGCCACACCTGATGGTTTTTTACCGCCTTTAGGTTGTCGAATAACGTCGCGTAATCGGAGTCAGCAATAGAACCTGCACCGGCACCAATAATGATGATATCCGGCTGCCAGAACAGCACGTTCTCCGGCGAGGTTTCCTTCATATTGCCATTTACTTCCGCCGCGGCATTGCGTCCGCCGGCCAGCTTGATCCAGGTATCAATCAGCGTATGGCTGCCATCCACTTTTAACGGATGCAGTGATTCAATATGCAGCACACGCGGGCGCTGATCGGCCGGCAGCCCCGCCGTTTTGGCCTGAATCGCGGCAATCTGCTGGTCCAGATAGGCGTTATACGCCCGCGCCCGCTGACGCGCTTTCTCCGTCCCGACCACCTCTGCGGTGGTCAGCAGGGAACGCTTCATGGACGGGAAGTCGTCAAAGCCCATCACCAGCGTTGGCAGACCAGCCTGACGATAGGCGGCCGCATCGCCGTCCTCCGCCGCAACAAACACGGCATCCACTTTCCGCGTCAGCAGCGCTTCGCTCTCAAAGCTGCGACCATGCACCGACAGCGCCTGATTCAACGACGGCTGGATTTTAAACATCCACGGCCGGTCTTTGGCGTGATTGACCGTCGCCACAATCCGATCGCCTGCACCCAGCGTCATCAGCAGCGAATGATGTGCATACCAGCCATCGGCAATGCGTGTTGCCTGGTCGACAACGGTAACCTTATTCCCCGCGTCATCGGTTACCGTGCGGGCGAATAGCGACTGGCTAAAAGTGGTCAGGCTCAGTGCCGCCAGCAGCGGCAGCAGGATCGGGCGCATATTCATCAGGACCTCATCAGAAATTAAGCTGCATGGAAAGCTGCACCATTCGCGGTTCGCCAATCTGAGCGCTGGCATAACCGGCACCGCTGTAGCCGTTCAGGCCGCCGGGCACGATGTTGGTCCAGTAATGGCGATTGGTCAGGTTGGTCATATCCAGCCGGAACGTGGTGTCCGTATTGAACAGCCGCGTTTTATAGCGGGTGCCGGCATCGAAGGTGGCGTAGCTGCCCACCCAACTGTCGTTGGTGTTATCGGTGCTGCGGCGGCCAACGTAATGCATGCCGCCGTGAATATCAGTGCCGCTAAAGAACGGCAGATCGTAGGCGGCAAACAGGCTGGCGGTGTAGCGTGCCAGGCCGACAATCTGCTTATCGTCAGTGGTTGCGCTGGCGGTATCGCGCAGGCGCGGATCGAGCCAGGTCATGCCGCCATACAGATGCAGATTTTCGCTGAGATCGCCATCGGCCATCAGCTCCAGGCCCCGGTTGCGCTGGTTACCGTCAACGGCATATTCACCGTTGGTGGTGGTATAGGCAAACGGGCGATCGATCTGAAACAGCGCGGCAGTGAGCAGGACTTTGCCTACCGCCAGCTTGCTGCCCACTTCCACCTGCTTGCTGCGGTACGGCGCCAGAATATTGCCGGCGTTGGCGGCTCCGGTCGGTGCGGTATCGCCCTGTTGCAGGCTGTCGGCATAGGTGACGTAAAGCGTCAGCGGATCGACCGGCTTAAACATCAGGCTGGCTGAACCACTGAACCCGCTGTCATTTGACTCGCTGGTGCGGCTGCCGGTTTTGGCGTAGTTCGCTGAGCTCAGGAAGCTTTCGCTGCCGGCCAGCAGCAGACTCCACTGCGGTGAAAAGGTCAGGGTATCGCTGAGTAAAAAGGCCTGCTGGGTGGCGGTCGCCGAATGGTAACGATGCGTAAAGTCAGGATAGTCCGGCTCAGCAAACGCCTGCGGATTATCCAGCGACGCGCTGCCCAGCGTTGAGGTTGCGCCGTTGAGCGGGTTTTCATTCTTCCAGACAAAGCCGCGAATGCCGGTCGAAATTTGATGATGCAGCCATCCGGTGTCCACTTCGCCGTTGAGGTTCGCCATATAGCTGTTGATGGTAAAGCGGCTGGCGGTGGCGGACGAGGTGGTGGTTTTGTAATGGCCGGCGTTGTCGGTAAAGGTGTTGGTCACCGCGGTCGATTCGCGGTCGGCAATCTGGCGCAGTACGCCCACTTCGCCCTGCCAGTTGCCATCAAAATCATGCTTCAGATGCAGGCTGGCGGTCAGCGTGTGGTTATCGTCACCGGCGTAGGACTGGCCGAGATGAGCGGTTTTCGGGTTAGGTGCTGACGGGAACGACAGCCCGCTGCCCAGCGCGAATTTGCCCGGCAGGCCTTTATCATAGAAGTGGTAGTAGCTGAAGTTGCTTTCCAGCACGGTTTTCTCGGTCAGATTGGCGTCCAGCGCCAGGCTGAATAGCTGACGACGTTTTTTACTGCCGCTGACGTAGCCGTTGCCTTCATCATCAAGGAAATTCGCGCGATATCGCAGACGATCGTTATCATCCAGCGGACCGCTAAAATCACCCGACACCAGATGGCTCAGCCCGGTTCCGCCACCGAAGGTCAGGCTGTGCTGAGCGATATCGGTCGGACGTTTGGCGACAAAGTTAAACAGGCCTGCCGGGTTCGCCGGGCCGTACAGCGATCCCGCCAGCCCGTTCAGCACCTCCAGATGATCAAACTGTTCCGCCGCGTAGTCGGTGGTGGAGACCACATTCAGCCCATCAATCATCGAGTTCTGCACCACGCTGCCCTGCATACCGCGGGTCTGCGGCCGCGCGCCATCGCCCTGCACGGACGGCATATAGCGATAGATATCGCTGAGGCTTTTCAACTGCTGGCGCTTCATCAGCGAAGGGGAGATAACCTGAACAGCATAGGGTGTGTTGCGGACTTCCTGCTTGCCGAGATTACCGAGCGTGGCCTGTTTATCCGCTGCGGGAACGTCGCTGTCCGGCGCTGCGGCGGTGACCGTCAGCGTCTTATCTGCCGTTGCTGCCTGCGCGTGCAGCGCAAAAAGAATCAATATGCTTAGCGCACTTGCCTTAAAAGAGGGGTTTACCACTGCCATTGTTTTAATTTGCCTTACGATGCTGAGCGGCTCGGGCGGCCACCTTGTGCGGGGATGCTGTAAAAGAGCGAAGAGATTACCATATCGCTATATCATTTTGTATATAACGACTTGCCATAACCTCAGGCTATACCCTCCAGATAAACAAGCATTATCCCGGCTGTCATAACAGTGAAATAGTCTTCTCAGGCAAACCCTGCAACCTGATAAGAGAAAACCCTGATGCTGATCCCTCAACCCTATTTGTTATTCCTTGGCGATGTAACCGATCCGCTGGCGGCCAAAACGGCGCGCGGCATCCACGTCTGGCGTCCTGAGCAGTGCGTTGGCCAGATCCGTCTGCCGGGCTGCACCGTCTCTCTGGGCCTCGACGATCTGACCATTGAAGCCGCCGTCGCGGCCGGTGCGAAAACGCTGGTGCTCGGTACTGCCAATGCCGGTGGCTATCTGCCGGAACACTGGCTGGACACCGTGCGCGGCGCGATCAACGCCGGACTGAACGTGGCCAGCGGCCTGCATTATCGCCTGGTGGATAACGAAGAGCTGGTGGCGCTGGCGAAGGCGCAGGGCGTTGAGCTGTTCGACATCCGCCATATGCGGCCAAAACTGGACGTGGGCAGCGGTAAGAAACGCAGCGGCAAACGCGTACTGACGGTCGGCACCGACTGCTCGGTCGGCAAAATGTACACCTCGCTGGCGCTGGAATCCGCCATGCGTGAGATTGGCCTGAAGGCGGATTTCCGCGCCACCGGGCAGACCGGCATTCTGGTCGCGGGTGAGGGGATCGCCATCGATGCGGTGATTGCGGACTTTATCGCCGGCGCGGCTGAAGCGCTGTCTCCGGCCAATGACGCCGACCACTGGGATATCGTGGAAGGCCAGGGTTCGCTGTTCCATCCTTCTTATGCCGGCGTCAGCATGGGGCTGATCCATGGCGCGCAGCCGCACTGGCTGGTGATGTGCCACGAGATGCACCGCCCGCATATGCGTCACCTGCCGCATCAGCCGATGGTCAGCCTGGCAGACTGCGTGGAAGCCAACGTGCGTGCCGCGCATGTTACCAGCGACAGCGTTCAGCTGGCCGGTTTCGCCATCAATACCTCTAACTACAGCGAGCAGGAAGCCCGTGATTACTGCCAACAAATCAGTGCGGAATTTGGCGTGCCGGCCACCGATCCGGTGCGTTTTGGCATCGCGGAGATTGCTGCGCTGCTGAAAGAGCGGGGCTGATTATGCGCCGGATGCAGGTTGAAGTTGTCGAGCTGCCGTTAGCGCGTCCGTTCGCCATCGCCCGCGGTACCCGCACGGCGGTGACGGTGGTGCGGGTGACGCTGGAAGAACAGGGCTTTATCGGGCGTGGCGAATGCACGCCAACCGCCCATTACCACGAAAGTGCCGAAAGCGTTACCGCGCAGCTGGCGGCGGTGCAGGAAGAGGTGGAAAACGGTCTGACGTTAAGCGAGCTGCAAAACCGTCTGCTGCCAGGGTCGGCCCGTAACGCGCTGGACTGCGCATTATGGCGGCTGGATGCGGCGCTGAACCGGCAAACGCTGTGGCAGCGTCTGAATACCGAGCCTCCAGCCACGGTGATCACCGCCGAAACGCTGAGCCTCGACAGCGTGGAGATGATGGCGGCGGCGGCGGCGGATGCCGTTTCGCGCGGGGCGATCCTGCTGAAAATCAAACTCAACCGCGATCTGATTCTGGAGAAAGTGGCGGCCATTCGCGCCGTTGCGCCAGATGCCACGCTGATTATTGATGCCAACGAAGCCTGGAGTGGGCTGGATCTCAGCAGCCTGTTCTCGGCGCTGACCCACTACAACATCGCGATGATCGAGCAGCCTTTGCCTGCGGGTAACGACGCCGATCTGCAACGCTTCGATCACCCGATCCCGGTCTGTGCGGATGAAAGCTGCCATCACGTCGGCGACATCGCCGGGCTGCGCAACCGCTACGAGATGATCAACATCAAGCTCGATAAATGTGGTGGTCTGACCGAAGCGCTGGCGATGGTGGAAGCCGCGCGGATCCACAAATTACGGCTGATGGTGGGCTGCATGCTTGGCTCATCACTGGCGATGGAAGCCGCGCTGCCGGTAGCCGTTGCGGCGGAACATGTTGATCTGGACGGGCCGATCTGGCTCGCGGCGGACAGCTCCCCTTATCTTTCCTATAACCAGGGTCGTATCTGGCTTTAATCCAGTTACCACCGGAGTCACGATGACGGAACGTATTCACTCAGAACCCACCGCCACCGGATCCGGCAACGCCTCGCCTGTGCTACAGGTTGAGGATTTGAGCGTCAGCTTTAGCGGACGCTCCGGGAAAAACCTTGCGCTGAAAGGCGTCTCCTTTACCATCAATAAGGGCGAAATTGTTGCGGTGGTCGGCGAAAGTGGCTCGGGTAAATCGGTCACTTCGCTGGCGGTGATGGGCCTGCTGGCGCCGTCAGCCACCATTGAGCGCGGGGCGATCCATTTCAGCCCACGCAGCGGCGTGAAGCACCCGTTACTGACCATGAGTACCGAAGAGCGGCGCAAGCTGCGCGGTCGCGATATGGCGATGATCTTTCAGGAGCCGATGACCTCGCTTAACCCGGTATTGCGGGTTGGCGATCAGCTGACCGAAGCCCTGCGCGATCACCAGCTGTGCGACAGCAAAACCGCCAACGTCAAAGCCCGCGAGCTGCTGCGCAAAGTGCGTATTGCGGATATCGACCGGGTGATGAAAAGCCATCCGCATTCCCTGTCCGGCGGCATGCGCCAGCGGGTGATGATTGCCCAGGCGCTGGCCTGCGATCCGCAGCTGCTGATTGCCGATGAACCGACCACCGCGCTGGACGTCACCGTTCAGGCCCGCATCCTGCAAATCCTCCGCGACCTGCAACAGCAAAGCGATATGGCCGTGCTGTTTATCACCCACGATATGGGCGTGGTGGCGGAAATTGCCGATCGGGTGGTGGTGATGTATCGCGGTGAAGTGGTGGAACAGGGCCGCGTGGAGCAGATTTTTGCCGCACCCGAACACCCTTATACCAAAGCGTTGCTGGCCGCCGTCCCGCGTCTGGGCGATATGAAAGCCAGCCGCTGGCCACAACGTTTTCCGCTGCTCGGCGAAGAGCAGGATGAGGAGGCCGGCGTGCAGATCACCGCGCGTTACGAGGATAAACCGCTGCTGGACGTGCGGGGGCTGAAGGTTTACTACCCGATCCGCAGCGGGATGTTTTCCGCGCTCACCCACCGTGTTCACGCCGTCGAGCAGATCGATTTTTGCGTCTGGCCGGGGGAAACGCTGGCGATTGTCGGCGAAAGCGGCTGCGGCAAATCCACCACCGGACGCGCGCTGCTGCGGCTGGTTTCCAGCGAATCGGAGAGCATTCACTTCCGCGGCGAAGAGATCAGCATGCTGAAAGAGCCGGCGTTTCATGCGCTGCGCCGGGAAATTCAGATGGTGTTCCAGGATCCGTATGCCTCGTTAAATCCGCGTCTGACGGTCGGTTTCACTATTGCCGAACCGCTGCTGCTGCATGGGCTGGTGAAATCCCTGGAAGAGGCGACGCCACAGGTCCAGTCATTACTGAAAAGCGTCGGATTATTGCCGGAACATGCCCGCCGCTATCCGCATGAGTTTTCCGGCGGCCAGCGTCAGCGAATTGCCATCGCGCGCGCTATGGCGCTGCAGCCGCAGGTGATTATTGCGGATGAAGCGGTGTCGGCGCTGGATGTCTCCATCCAGGCGCAGGTGGTTAACCTGATGATGGACCTGCAAAAAGAGACCGGCGTGGCGTGGATCTTTATTTCGCACGATATGGCCGTCGTCGAGCGCATCGCCAACCGCGTGGCGGTGATGTACCTCGGCCAGATTGTGGAAATTGGCCCGCGCCATGCGGTATTCAGCAACCCTCAGCATCCTTACACCCGTCGTCTGTTGGCCTCCGTTCCGGTGGCCGATCCTGCCCGCCGGACCGCGCGTGAACTGGACGATGGCGAAATCCCCTCGCCGCTGCGTAAAGCCGGGGAAGAAGTGGCAAAACTTCGTTACCGCCAGGTCGCCCAGCATCACTGGGTTGCCGAAGGGGACATGCACCGTTAGCGCTTATTTCATTTACCACTCTGGAGAGACACCATGAAGCCGTTTTTACGTCGTTCTGCCGTCGCCCTTGGGCTGTCACTGTGTCTGGCGGGCATCGCCCAGGCGCAGGACCTGCGGATTTCCGCCTATGTTGATATCACCGGACTTGATCCGCACGATACCTCGGACAATGCCAGCTATTCGGTGCAGGCGGGGATCTTTGAACGCCTGTTCCAGTTCGACAGCAAAATGAAGCTGGTTCCGTGGCTGGCGACCGATTACACCAGCAACGCGGACGCTACCGAATTCACGCTCAATCTGCGTAAAGACGTCAGCTTCCAGGACGGCACGCCATTTGATGCTGCCGCAGTAAAAGCTAACCTCGACAGGCTGGCCGATCAGACCAAAGGTCTGAAGCGTAACAGCCTGTATAAGATGATTAAAACCGTCACCGTCGTCTCGCCTACCCAGGTCAAAATCGACCTCAACCAGTCGTTTGGCGCCTTTATCAACACACTCGCACACCCGTCGGCGGTGATGTGGAGCCCGACCGTGCTGAAGCAGTACCCGGACGAAGCGCAGCTGCGCCTGCATCCCACCGGCACCGGCCCGTTCAAATTTGTCAGCTGGCAGCCGGGAAAAGAGGTCAAGCTGAGCAAGTTTGACGGTTACTGGCAGAAAGGCTGGCCGAAGGTCGATAACGTTTACATCACGCCAAGCCCGGAAGACTCCACCCGCGTCGCGGCGCTGAAGTCCGGCCAGGTGGATGCGATCTATCCGCTGCCTTCCGACCTGATCAACACCGTGCAGAGCGACAGCAAGCTGGCCGTTCAGCGCGATGAAAGTATTTACCTCTACTACATGGCGATGAACACCCAGCATAAATCGCTGGCCGATGTGCGCGTGCGTCAGGCCATCAACTATGCCATCAACCGCGATATCTGGCTGAAAGTGGCCTATGCGGGCATGGGCAAACCCGCCACCTCGGCCATTCCGCCGGCGGTGCAGTTCTACGCCAAACAGAGCGATCCGGATTACAGCTACAACCCGGAAAAAGCCAAAGCCTTGCTGAAAGAGGCCGGTTATGCCAACGGTCTGGACCTGAAGCTGTGGGTGACCAACGCCACCGCCAGCGTGCGTGCTGCGCAGTTCCTCAAGCAGCAGCTGGGCGCGGTCGGCATTCGCGTCTCCGTGACGCCAATGGATTCCGGCGCGCGTAACGCCAAACTGTGGGGC
>LIDZ01000065.1_pt1 | contig 18707 bp, 15 predicted proteins | sample 644651 | NCBI WGS metagenome assembly LIDZ01 (sample SAMN03856242, study PRJNA289617) | food metagenome | isolation source: wine grapes on drying loft during traditional withering process | host: Vitis vinifera cv. Corvina | place: Italy: Gargagnago di S. Ambrogio di Valpolicella | collected 2014-01 | reverse complement strand
GCTGCAACTATTACTAATAAAATTAATTGTAAAGTGCTCATTTATAATTCCCCTCTTTCCTACTATTTATTAGACAAGTAGCCATATAAAAATATTTAATACATTACTTATTTATATAAGTTTTGAATCCTTTAATTTATCCATCAAATTAATCTTGTTATCTTTCGCTAGTTGTCTTATTTCTAACTCAACACCCCTTTCATTTAGTGCTTTAAATGCTTCTATGTCTTCTTTATTTACTGAAACAGCACCAGTAATCTGTGTTTTTCCTTGTTTATAACACATTCCTCCTACATTTACAGATTTAATGTCAACGCCGCCTTCAATCATTCTAAGAACATCTTTAGGATTTGTGAATAAAAATAAAGTTTTAAAACTATCATATTTAGGATCTTTGTATGCAGCTATTGCTTTCTCTATAGGAAGTACATAGGCTTTAATACCTGGTGGTGATACTTGTAATAATAATTGTTTTCTTAAATCATCACCTGCGACTTCATCACTACAAGCCATTATTCTGTTACACTTGCTATCTTTTGTCCAAACTGTTGCAACTTGACCATGTATTAATCTATCATCTATTCTTACAAACCTAATTTCCATAACTATATACCTCACTTCTTCATATTTATTTTTTATATTAAATTACATATAACTTTTATCAGTTAGTTATTTATCGCTTTTACAATTCGTCCTCTATATCAGATTCAAAATTCTTAACTAAAGTCTTTATAGCTCCTTTCCCCGCAGTTTCTGCAATCTTTAATAATTCTGCTAAATTAGAAGTATCTTTACTTCCTAGAACCTCTAATACCATTGGTAAATTAACTCCTGTTATAATTTCCATATCATCGTTTTTCATTGCAATCATACTAGCGGCATTAAATGGACTTCCTCCAAAAAGATCCACCATAAATAGAACTCCATCCTTGCAGTCTAATTTATTTATAAGGGTATTATATTTTCCTATCAAATTATCTATACCCTCACCTGTTTTAAAAGTAACACTGCCTACATTCTCTTGAGAACCGAAGATCATTTCAGATGATTTAAGAAGTTCTTCTGAAAACATACCATGACTGCCTATAATTATTGAAATCATTATTTCATCATCCTTTCACTGCCTCATATATTATTTATTATAGTAATAATATATAGCAATTAGCATGCCAAGTTAGTGTGTCAATAAAATCATATCAATACAGCAAAGAATTCCACATGCATTTATAGGCATATGGAATTCTAAATTGACACTCTAAAGTATTTATTGACATACTTATTTTTGATTTTTAACACTGTTTTTTTTATTATCAGCTGATTTTAACACACATTAATTAAATCAACCATATAAAGTATCTCATCATCTGTTAGGGATATTGATAATGCATTCTTAAATATTAAATTAGCTTCTATTAATGCATCTACTTTTCCTTTATCCAATTCTAGATCTGGATAGTCATATGTTAATCCATTATTTAGAAGCATTCTTTCTAATGCGCATGCAACATGGATCATAAGTCTTAATTTAATAGGATTTTGATAATGTATATCTAGAGATTTTTCAATTGCCTTTACAAAATCATCTAATAAAGAATATATTTTTTCTGGATTAAGAAAAGTTATAAATTCTATTAAAGTTTGTTTGCAAAGATTTTCTAGAACAATCTTATCTTCTCCTTTAATATTATCGGTAATAGCTTTACCTTCAATAATATTTCTCAGAATATTTTCACCACAGCCATCTATTAATGCCTCAATAGATATAAATTGTATTCCTACATTTGGATTTGCGATACCAACAATAGCTAAGATTTTATTCTTTCTAGAAATTTGCTCAATTGATAGTTCCAAATTCTTTAATCCAACTGGAATGATCTCAATATTATTATTCATTGTAATATTATTTGCGATAGCTCCAACTAATTCTTTAAGCTTAACAGCAGCACCTTTACCAGTTGAACAAGTTGTAATTATAACTTGATTATCTTCTGTCGGAATTTTAGTAATAAGATTGTTTGTGTATCCTCTAAAGTCAGAGAGTAAATATGAGTATACTGAATTTAAATCTGTATCACAAAGAGAACATTTTCTAACTGCCTCTAAAACTAATGGAGTCGATACCATATCAATGCTTTTAGTGTTTATGCGGGTTCTTTCAGTAATAACGTCACTAAAACCATTCAAGGATCCCATATCTACCAAAAGCAATACCCCTTTACCTTCATCGATTTGTATAACTTTTTCAATCACACTTTCTAGAATATCTACTGGTGATCTCTCAAGAGGCATATCGACAGCAAGAATATTATCTGCATCAAAAAGTTTTTTGGCAACAGCGACCATGCTCGTTGCAGTGCTTGTACCATGAGCTGCCACTACAATACCGACTCTCTCTTGATTGGTTGATTCTTGTATCGATGTTAAAAGCAGTGCCAAATACTCAATTTCTACAGGTGGAATAATAAACTTATATCTATTTTCTATAAGTTTATGAATCTCTTTAGCCACCTCATACTCTTTACTATTAACTGATGATGGTAATTCAATATTAGTTGACAAAGAAACTGTATTTTTCTTGATACGATTAAACAATGCACTAAAATGAAGACTTATAGCATAAATAAATCTATCATTTAGTTTTTTATTTAATCTATTTTCAGCTAATATTTTTATTTCTTCAGCAAAATCAACAATATCTTTATCAACAATTTTTAACAATCCCTCTCTACGATGCACGTCATTTTTAAATCTAGCATAAAACTGTTTTAAATGAACATTTATATCAGTAGTTATATAATTCTTAATATCCTGATCACTCATACCTTCTTCTTGAAGAACAAAAGCTTTGTCTTCTATTATGTTATATATATTAAATGGAGGTTCATAAGCATCTGTTTCTAGAAATGTCTTATTTCCATCAGGTTTAATAGTTAGAGTATTAGGAATTCTATTCCATAATGTTGTATTATCTTTTAATTCACTTCTAAAACTAAGTATTCCATTTCTTATATTAGGTGGAAGTAAATTTAAATTTATATCAATACATTTGTCTGTATTCATACAATTCAAAAATCCCGTTGCACAAGCTAATTGTATGTTAGATTTCAATTGTCCAACATTTCCATATGAGGTGCTCCCAATTAATGCTTTAACAGCTTCTAATGAAATTTTAATTGTCTTATTTACCCTCTGTGCTTCTTTTGAAAACAAATAGTGTATCAATTCAAATTTATCGTCTAGAGTTCTTTCATCAAAACTAGGAATTGCTATCGTTATAGGAATTCTTCTAATAAACGTATTAAGTAATGTAGAATTCAGATCTTCAGTTGTAGCTCCTATTAATAATACATTTGCTTTACGATGCCTGTCTGTTTCTCCGAGTTTATTATATGTTCCAGTATCCATAAAATAAAAAATCATTTCTTGACCTTCAGGCGGCAATCTGTGTATTTCATCTAAGAATAATATTCCTCCATCAGCCTTTTCAACAATGCCTTCTTTTTCCTTTTCTGCACCTGTAAAAGCGCCTTTAACATGTCCAAAAATATGAGATAAAAGGAGTTGAGGATTATTACAATAATCAGCACAATTAAAAATAATAAAAGGTGCATCCTCTGGTAATTTCTTTATATATTTAGAATATTGATACATTATATTAACAAACAGACTCTTACCAACACCAGTACTACCAATTATCAATGTATGAAGACCATTAGGTGGATATAATAATGCTGCTTTAGCTTGCTCAATTTGATTCTTCAGACTTGTATTGTATCCAATAAGGTGATTGAACGGAGATTTATCTTCATTATTAACATATAATTCATTAGTAATGAAATTACTAATATCTAATATTTCTTCTAAATCATCAGATAGCTTTACACATAATATATTTTCAAAACATTTCTTATCAAAGTAGAGAACAGGTCTATTTTTTATTTTAATTATCTTCTTTTCTCTACAGAGTGTATTAAGTTCTCTAGACACATTACTTCTTAGTATTTCAAGATATTGTCCAATTTCTTGAGCACTAAATCCTTTGATCTCCAAAAGCTTATTCTTTGTAAAATCTCTAGAGTTAGTTACTATATAATTATAAATTCTATCAATACGTTTCATAATTATCACCTTTCCTTAGATATCATTGTAAACTTTCATGGAATAACTTAATAATCACATACAAATCTTAATAACAAAATGTAATTAAATTTAATTAGTTGGAAGTTTTTTTAATCGACTATATTTAAAATAATCTTGGAATATTCTATTTAAAAGTTATACACATTTTACTACAAATAATATAGTTATGCACATTGTCCACAATATGTTGTGGATAACTATATTATTCTTTCAACATATTGTGCATATATTCTGTTTTATTATCCTACATATTTCACGCCTTTAGAACATTTTTACAATAAACTCTCATTTCCGCTCTAACAATTATTATCACTCGAAGACTACAGTTGTTTATATTTAAAATTAATTATTTCTTTATTCCCAATATATTTTTAATCACTTCTCCACCAATTATCATTCCAGCAACTGGAGGAACAAAAGATATACTTCCTGGTATTTGTCTTTTAGATGCGCATTTTTTAGTTCCACCTACACAAACACACCCAGTTTTACAAGTTACTACATCTTCGTAATTCGGCTTTATAGGTATTTCGTCCGAATATAAAACTTGTAATTTTTCTACTCCTCTTTTCCTTAATTCATGTCTCATAACCTTAGCCAAAGGACAAACTTTAGTCTTGAACACATCTACAATTTTAAATGCAGTCGCATCTAATTTATTACCAGTACCCATACAACTAATTATTTTTATATTATTTTTATAGCAATATTCTGCTAGCCCTAGCTTTGCTGATACAGTGTCTATTGCATCTACAACATAATCAATATCACTTGGAATTATTTCTGATATATTATCTTCAGTTACAAAAACTTGATGAGTTATGACCTTGCAACTTCTATTTATAGATTCTATTCTTTCCTTCATAACTTCAACTTTAGATTGACTTATAGTTTTATATGTAGCATGTACTTGCCTGTTTAAATTAGTTAAGCAAACTGTATCATCATCAATGATAATCAATTCTCCAACTCCAGATCTAGCAAGTGCTTCAATTGTATAACTTCCTACACCACCTACTCCAAAGATAATCACTTTGCTATCTTTTAATTTATCTAATCCATCTTTACCTATTAAAAGTTCTGTTCTTGATAAAGAATGTTGTTTTTCCATATTTTATTTTCCCCTTTTCAAATAATTTATTTAATAATATGTATTTTAGCATATTTATTCTTAATTTTTATATTTATTTATCAAGTTGATACAAAAATTCTATATATTATAATTTTGTACTTTTATCAATGGAGCTCTTCTATTTAATATGCTTTGTGATAAATCATATTAAATATGCTATAATTGTAGTAATATTTTACACTTTTAATATTTAATATTCATTATTCAGTGTAAAATTTATTTATTATAATTATATTTTAGGAGGATTCATATGACTATTGGAATAATTGCTGCTATGGCAGAAGAATTAGAAATTTTATTAAAAGATTTGGTTCTTGAAGAAAAAATTAAAAAGGCTAATATGACTTTCCATAAAGGTCAACTATATGGAAATAATGTTGTGGCTGTCGTTTGCGGAATTGGTAAAGTTAATTCAGCTATTTGTACTCAAATATTGGTATCCGAGTATAAAGTAAATAAGGTTATAAACGTTGGAGTTGCAGGTGGAATCGGAAAAGATATTTACCCTGGAGATATAGTTATTGCTGAAAACTTAGTTCAACACGACATGGACACTACCGCTTTTGGAGATAAGATAGGTCAGATTCCAAGGCTTGACACATTTGACTTTAAATGTGATAAAGAAATGGTCTCTTTAGCTCAAAGAGCTTGTAAAGAAATTTCAGAATTAAATAGTTTTACAGGTAGAATAGCTTCTGGCGATCAATTTGTTGCAAATATCGAAAAAATCCGATGGCTTGATAAAGAATTTGGAGCAATATCTTGTGAAATGGAAGGTGCTAGTATAGCTCAAGTTTGCTACTTAAATTCAGTTCCTTTTGTAGTTATAAGATCAATTTCTGATAATGCAAATAATGGTGCGCACATGGATTATGAAAAATTTATTCCAGTTGCAGTTAAAAATTCGACTAGAATATTAAAGCGAATGCTTGAAATGATATAATTTCAATTTATTTATGCAAATCAATATAAGGCATACCGTTGCTATAGTTTCCAATCATATTATGTGAACATATCCCTTCTATTAAGAACTAGATATTAATAGTGCTCAAATCATTATATGTTGTTGCTTAGCAAAAGTATGTCCTTTATTTTACCATTTCAAGGGGAATACCTTCAACTATAAAACAAATTTATAATTTAAATTGTTTTATCTCTTCTTTAAGTTTAATCGCTATATATTTTAGGTTATCTGCATGCTGAGTAAGTTCATTCATTGTTGCACTTACTTCTTCTGTCGATGCTGTAACTTCTTCTGATATAGATGCTGATTCCTCTGAAACTGCTGCTATATTTTCAATTTGTTCTTTTACTTCTTCTTTATTTAAATTCATCTTTTCATTTAAACCTTTAATATTTTCAATTGCCCCTGTTAAAGGCATTATTGAATCGACTATCTTATTAAATATATCTTCTGTTTCTTTTATTGCATTTCCTTGTGCTTGTGACATCTCTTTACTTTCTTCCATAGCGCTTTTAGCACTATTTGCCTTAGTATCTATTTCTGTTACAATAGCCTTTATTTCATCTGTAGATTTTTTGGATTCTTCTGCTAATTTTCTAATCTCTTCTGCAACTACTGCAAATCCTTTTCCTGCATCACCTGCTCTTGCAGCTTCTATACTCGCATTTAAAGATAACAGATTAGTTTGTTCAGTAATATCAGCTATTGCATTTGACATATAATTTATTTTATCTATACTTTCTGCCATTTGATGAACCAAATTTGCAGATTCAATAGCATTTTCCTTAGCCTTTTTAGATTTATCTACTAAATCTTTAAGTATAACTAATCCTTGAATGCTTAATTGTTCAGTTTCACTTGATAAATTGTTAATATTATCTGTATGTTTATCAACTTCATCTATTCTATCTGATAATCTTTCCACACTAGTTGCAACATCTGAAGCGGATTGCGCTTGATTCGTAGCACCACTAGCAACTTCTTGTATTGCATTTGATATCTCCGATACCGAGGCTGTCGTTTCTTCTGACATACTTGATATATTAACTGATGCCTCAAGTAGATCTGAAGATGTGCCTTTAACATTTTTCATTAACTTAGATAAATCATCTAACATAACGTTAAAGCCCTCTCCAAGTTCCTTGAATTCATCTTTCGCTGTAATATGAACCCTTTCTGTGAAATCGCCCTTTGAGGCCTTATTAATTATTTTTTTTAATTTATGTATTTCTTTTATAATATATAAGGCAGCCATAATTGATATAACAATTCCAATGATTATACATACTATTGCAACAATCATCATTGTTATTTTTATAGGTACCATATTATCTGATATTTCTTTATTATTAATAATTCCAATTAACTTCCATCCAGTTTTTGAATTAGTTTGTTGGCATGAGTAAAATGATTTCCCATTATTTTTAAATGTATATACTCCTTGGTCTTCACTTTCAGCTGATTTCCAAAATTCCAAAGTATTAATATTATTCTCTATTTCTTTATTTTTATCATTATTTACTATAATTTCGCCTTCATTATCTACAAGTAAAATATATCCGGTATTTAACAATTGTATGCTTCCAATATATTCTTGCACAGAATCTAGTGACATATCTACTACTATAACACCCATGAATTGTCCATTATCATCCTTAACAGCTTGAGCAACTGTCATAACTTGTTTTCCTGTTACACTGTCTTTATATGGTTTAATATATATGGCTTTTCCATTAGCTTCTTTAGCTTTCTTGTACCATTCTCTATCTTTATAATTTAAATCATTTATAGTCAATACACCACTATCTAATACAAGTTCGCCATATTCCCCTGCATAGCCTGCATTAATAACACCATTTATTGAATTTTTAGTATCCTTAAATATGCCTTGAACATATTTACCTATAAGTTCATGATTAGCTTGAGGATTAGATAGATCTTTGATATCAAAGTTCTTCGATATTATTTCCATTTGTGTACCTAGAACTTCCAAATACTGTGAAAATCCCTTGTCAACTTCTTTAATTGTTTGTATACTCGTTGTCTTTAAGTTATTTTCTAATGCTACTTGTGATTTAATAATAGCAATTCCTCCTATTATTAATATAGGCAACATAATCATTAGTATAATTCCTACTACGATTTTTCTAAATAATTTACTGTTTTTCTGCATTTATTAACACTCCTAATACAAATTTCCCCTAGATATTTTTCATCTTCTGTTTAATACGTAAGTTATATTATAATATATTTATTTATATAATAATATATTATTATGTAATTTTTTGTATTATTATAGTAATTTCATAAATATCTAATTATATTTTTAACATCTAATCCTTTTAAATAATATTGCATAAATATCTTATACTATTCTAATTTCTATATATTATTTAGTATTTCTTTTACGTAAATTTTATTTATGAGCTCATTATTGCTCCTAACATCTATTAATTTTATATCAATTTATAAAATAATAAAATAATAATATTTTCTATAAAATAATACCACCTATAAATTACCTTCAAATAATTTATAGGTGGCTAGCAACTTTTAGTACATTTCTATTTCCATGATATCTTTGCAGCTTTTCTAGGAACAGTTCTAGCATATTTTACATTGGGATATCCAACGATCATGCAAGTTATAATTTCTTTATTTCCTTTTAAGTCAAGTAACTCTCTGATTTTTTCATTTCCTTGTGCTGCCATTGTGAAAAATCCACTAAAGAATGTCCCAAGTCCTTGTGCATTAGTCATAAGTTCCATATTAGAAGATGCTAAAGATGCATTTACTTGTGAATCAGAAACTACAAGAATTAATGCTGGTGCATTAAAAAATAATTTATCATTCATCTTAGGATTTTCCTTATATTCATTGTACATCTTTATCCACATTTGCGCATATCTTTTATAAGGTACAGTTTTAGGATTTAGATTCTTAAGTATTTCTTGCCCTCTAATATTAAGACTTTCTAATACTATTTCTTTTAGTTGTTCAATATTATCCTTCACTACTATATACGAGACATTTTGACTGTTACTTCCAGTTTCAGTGAATCTTCCTGCTTCTATGATTTTAGCAATTTTTTCTGCTTCCACCTCTTTATCTTTGAATTGTCTTGTAGTTCTTCTAAACTTTATAAAATTAAGAAGAGTATCTGCTTCTATTTTGAATTCAGCTTCATTATAATCTTTTACATCTTCCATGTTGTAATCGTCTGTAGATACTGCTCCTTTAGGGCAGACAGCAATACAATGTCCACACTTAAAACATGTTACATTATTGATTTTGGCTTTCCCCTCAACTATTTCAATATCGCTAGGGAAACAATCTTTAACACAAAGTCCGCATCCAACACACTTTTCACTATTTACATTCATCATAATATAATTAACTCCTTTTATAATTGTATTCCTAATATAAGTAACTACCAAAGATATCTATATTTAAATATACCTATATACTAAATTAAATTTACGTTTCTTGTGCTTATTATACAGTCTCTCCAAGATTAAACTTATCACATTTTACTAATTCATCAATTAAATTTTCAATTGATCTTTCCCTGTCTTCTTTATTATAAAAATTAAATCCCATTTCATCTTTTATATTTTCTGCCTTTAAAAATATATAATTTATATATCCAGCAATTAAATAATTTTTAATCCAAAGTTTATGCGCATTATCCCCGTAGAGTTCTTTGAGGCATTTGTTATACGATTCTTCTGAGCTCAACAAATGTGCTTTACCTTGATTATTTTCTAAATCATCCAAAATTGCAATCTTTGAGATTTCAGAGTTATGTGCAATGAAATTTACTACTTCTTTTAAAATAATAGTAAGTCTTTCAATTGGAGATTCATTCTCTTTTTTTTTCATTTTTTCACCTAATAATTCTGTTGCACAGGTAATAACTTTTTTTACTGCCAAACGAATCAAATTATCTTTACTTTGAAAATGATAATTGATCATACCATTACCTAATTCTGCTTTTTCAGTAATATCCTTAACCGTAATTCCACTTGGTTTTTTACCCTGACAAATCATATTAATGGTTACATCTATTAATCTTTCTTTAGTATCATGTTCTCCCACACAATCGCCTCTTTTCATAATTAGTCCTTGTATTGAATGATATACTGTATACCATACAGTATATCATTCATTTTTTCTTTGTCAATATATCTTATCTAGATGAATATAATAGTATTAATTCTTTAGAAGAGCTCATCACCAATTTAAACCTTTAGCACAACATCTTTTATATTTCTTTCCGCTACCGCATGGACAGGGATCATTTCTTCCAACTGTCTTATTTTCTTTTGAACTAACTAAATTTGATTTCATATCATTAGTTGTAGAACCTTTATATATCCATAACCTGACTTTCCTAACAAACTTATTCATCATGCTTGATGCAACATATTTGACCTCTTCATCTTTTATATTAATTAATTCAACCATTTTGTCTACTGCATCCTTTAATTCAACTTCTTGAACATCTAAAAATAGTTCGTCCATTATAGATATTAACTTATCTTTATCCACACTAAACATATCAGTGAATTCTTTATAAAAAGCTTTTCCTATTCTATTATTATAAATCCAGTATTCTTTTGACATACTTATTATTTCTTCTTTAGAAATAATTGCATAACTCAAATCTTTTTTTATGTTATTTACTAACTTTTCAAAATCATCTATCTCATTATGTACAATAAACATATCTTCTTCTCTATACTCATTGTAATAATACGCTGATTCCTTAATTAATTTTTCTACTTCACACGTTTCTATACTTAAATATCTTCCTATTATTTCTCTCGCATCTTTTAGTTTTAAAATACCATATGCGTTAATCATTCCTCTAAATATATTTAAAATCTCACTATTAGATTTTATTATACTTTTATATTCAATATTATTTTTCTCTTTAATCAATTTCTGTATTATTTCAGGCATTAAAAACATTGATGTTTCATCTTTCACATTTGGGAAAAGGATCCCTTGTTGAATAAAATATGCACTCTTATCTGCTTCCTCTTCATCAATATCATCAAAAAGTTTTATACCTTTATTATCAACATAGCTTTTCAAAGTTTCATATCTTTCTTCATCAAATAAAAGAAGTCTTTCGTTAACTAGGCTTCCAAATTCATTAGTTAATCTCTCAGCTAGCTTGTCTTTATTTAAATCCGATATCTTATTCACTCCAAGATTTCTTGCAATATTATATATCTCGTCTTTAGATAAACAGTTTATTAATTCATTTAAATCAAAAGAATATGCTCTTTTAATCAACTTCTTCTCCATTTTATTTATGCTCTTAGCTAAGTCTTCTTCTATTACTTTGCGATCTAATTCTTCATTGTAATCTTCATTCTTTTTCAAGTAATCATATCTCCTTTGTATTTATATAATTTAAATTGATTTACTCCATTCAAATTGATTTTATATATAAATTAAATTTAAGTCAATAAATCAATAATTCATGCAAAAAAATAAAAGTAATAATATAGTTAATTGCTAGATCATTAGTAGATATAATATTCTCCAATAAAATACTATTCATCAGAAAAAGATATATATAAAAATGGATAAGGTGCTTCAATATAAATGTTTAATACCCTCTCAAGTCTTAAAAACCAATACTCTACCCTTATCCCTATTTTTTTAATCTTTTTTTTAAATATATTTATTGTTCCTGTAAAAAAGATTACATAAAGCAAGAAAATGGAAACTGTTCTTTCAAAGCCCACTACCACTGCCCTCACACCCATTTCCAAAAACATGTAGTAAAAAAAGTCCGACTAAAAAATGAAGAAAAAACATAGCAAAATGTAAAAATGAGCCTATAATTTCGAACGAAAAAAGAGCATAAATTCGAATTAAGAAAACCGACCCGAAGGCTCTGTTTCCATCGCTTTTATGCTCTTTATTTTATTCTGTTTTTCTTCTCTAAATATTACTGCTCCGCCACGTAGTCAATCTTTTTTATTTCTTGATTAATCTTTTTTTAACGGGGACATAAGTAACAATCACAACATACTCAATCTCTGTAATAATTACACTTTGCTATAATATCTACCTTCTATCTTTTACACCTTTTAAGAAGTCTGCGAATTAAAAAGTGCTGTCAAAATAATTGTGACTTTCTATGATATTTGCTTTAAAGTATGGAATTGATTAACTATCAATTATATAAATAGGCTTCTGAATTACCTTTAAGTCAAGGCTTCTCATCTCAAAAACCTTTCTTGAATATAATATATATTTATAAAAGCTGATACTACAAATTTTAAGTTTATTAATTAAGGTGCTAAAAGTCCTACACCGTTTAAAATTGAGTTTTACAAAACCACCATATACCTTGAGATTTAACACTATCCTTTTATGTATTATTTTCTTTCAAAATCATATAACTCATCTTCATATCTTTCAAGTTCAATTTCAATAATCCTATTATCCCTACACTTAAAAATATCTTTACTTCCAATTGGCATTTTTCTGAGTTTTGAATATTTCGGATAAATATCATTTAGCGTTGCATAACAATATTTCTGTAATTTATTTTCGGAAATATCAAAACAATAGTTTTTTATAGTTATTTCATCTCCCTCATTAAATATAGAGCAATATCCATTCTTTTTGATTATTGTCTGCGGTTTAATTTCCATTGTTTTTTCCTCCACATTTCCCTTAATATTTTTTTATTTTACTTTAGAATAGTTGACATTGTTAATCTGCCATTTTGTGGTTGCTGTTCGTTTTAAAAGAATTAAGTGTAGAAGAAGTTGTCCTTACATTATCAAATCTATAATGAATTAATCATCGCAATGAATAGAACCCCAATCACAAATCTCTTTCATAACTTTTGAAAGAGACAATCCCTTTTCTGATAATGAATATTCTACCTTCGGAGGAACTTGAGGATATTCTTTTCTGATGATTAATTGGTTAGCTTCTAATTCTTTTAGCTGTTGACTGAGCATTTTATGAGTAATTCCTATTAAAGCTTTTTTCAGTTCAGAATATCTCATAACAGTGTTAACTACAAGTTCATATAAAATTATTAATTTCCATTTTCCTCCAATAACAGATATTGTATAACCAAATGGTGTTTCTAAAGGATTCTCTATTTTTGATATATCTTTCATTTCTAACTCTCCTTTTAGGTAGTATCGCACTTTTAAGTGCGTACTTTCTTTTTTAATTATATTATCATATACTCTTAATTAAGGTTCAAGTTATTTTTAATATAAAATTTAAGTGAGGTATAAAAAATGAAAGTATTACTTATTAACGGTAGTTCTAAATCTAAAGGCTGTACTTATACAGCTTTAACTGAAGTAGCAAAACAATTAGAAAAACAAGGAATTGAAACAGAAATATTTCATATAGGTACAAAAGCAATTTCAGGATGTCTAGGTTGCGGTGTTTGTCATACAAAAGGTCGCTGTTTTATGAATGATTCAGTTAATGAATTTCTGGATAAGGTAGCAGAAGCAGATGCTTTTGTTTTTGGATCACCAGTACATTTTGCATCAGCTTCTGGTAATTTAACTTCATTTATGGATAGAGTATTCTTTACTGATCTTGCAAGTAAAGCATTTAATAACAAGCCAGCTGCAGCAGTTATAAGCGCTAGACGTGCTGGTACAACAGCTACATTTGATCAAATAAACAAGTATTTTACTATGAGTAATATGCCAATTGTATCATCACAATATTGGAATATGGTTCATGGAAATACCCCAGAAGATATAAGGCAAGACTTAGAAGGAATGCAAATTATGCGTACACTAGGAAATAATATGGCGTGGTTATTAAAATCTATTGAAGCGGGAAAAGCAGCAGGTCTTCCACTACCAGAAAGAGAAGAAGGGGTTTATACTAACTTTATTCGCTAATATAAGAAGAGCCAATAAAAATTATTGGCTCTTAAATAATCTATAAGATTAACACAATAAACAATCTTTTTTATTTCTTAGTTAATCTTTTTTTGACGGGGACACCTATTGTTCCTGTAAAAAAAGATTGACGAAATCAAGAAAATGGAAACAAGCCTCGCAACATTCACCATCACTACCCTCACCCCCATTCCCAAAAACAAGCAGTAAAAAAAGTCTGACTAAAAAAATGAAGAAAAAACGAAAGAAAATGAGGAAATAACCCTTAATTTCGAACAAAAAAAGAACATAAATTCGAATTAAGAAAACCGACCCTAAGGCTCTGTTCTTCTCGCTTTTATGCTCTCTCTTTTATTCTGTTTTTCTTCTCTAAATATTACTGCTCCGCCTCGTAGTCAATCTTTTTTATTTCTTAGTTGATCTTTTTTTCACAGGGACATTTATTGTTCCTGTAAAAAAAAGATTGACGAAAGCAATAAAATGGAAATAAGCCTCTGAACACTGACCACCACTACCCTAACCCCCATTTCCAAAAACATGCAGTAAAAAAAAGTCTGACTAAAAAAATGAAGAAAAACCATGGAAAAATGTAAGAATTAGCCTATAATTTCGAACAAAAAAAGAGCATAAATTCGAATTGAAAAAACCTACCCGAAGGCTCTGTTCTTCTCGCTTTTATGCTCTCTCTTATCTTCTTGTTTTTATTCTCTAAATATTACTGCTCCGCCTCGTAGTCAATCTTTTTTATTTCTTGGTTAATCTTTTTTTGACGTGGACATTTATGTTCCTGTAAAAAAAAGATTGCATAAAGCAAGAAAATGGAAACTGCTCTCGCAACGCTCACCACCACTGCCCTCACACCCATTTCCAAAAACATGCAGTAAAAAAAAGTCTGACTAAAAAAATGAAGAAAAATCGGAAGAGAATGAGGAAATAACCCTTAAAATCGAACGAAAAAAAGAGCATAAATTCGAATTAAGAAAACCGACCCGAAGGCTCTGTTCTTCTCGCTTTTATGCTCTTTATTCTTTTCTATTTTTGTTCTCTATTCTGTACTGCTCCGCCTCGTAGTCAATCTTTTTTATTTCTTGGTTAATCTTTTTTTGACGGGGACAATTTATTTTAATTTATGTACAAATAGTCCACTTCTTAATTTGGGCTCAAACCATGTTGATTTTGGTGGCATTACTTCTCCAATGTCTGCAACACTCATTATATCACTGACTTCAGTTGGATACATTGAAAATGCTATCTTCATGTCTTTATTAGCTCTTCTTTCAAGTTCTTTAAGTCCTCTAATTCCACCAATGAAATCTATTCTGTCTGATGTTCTTATATCTTCAATTCCTAAAATAGGTGTTAATATATTGCTTTGGAGTATCGCAACATCAAGGCTATCTATTGGATTTTCAGCATTGTAAATGCCATCTTTTGCTTCTAACAGATACCATTTATTTTCTACATACATTCCAAATGTATGCTTTTTAGCTGGTTTAACTGGTTCTTCACTACTTGATTCTGTTACAGTAAATTTTTCTTCAAGCTTTCCTATTAACTCATCTTTAGTTAGCCCATTTAGATCTTTAACTACTCTGTTATAATCCATAACCATTAAATCATTATCTGGGAATGCAACTGCTAGGAAGTAATTAAATTCTTCATCACCAGTATAATTTGGATTTTCCGCTCTTCTCTTAAGTCCAACCTTTACAGCAGATGCTGATCTATGATGTCCATCTGCAATATATAAGTAATCTACCTCTTTAAATAAATCAACTATTTCATTTATGATAATTTCATTATCAATTATCCAAACAATGTGGCTTATTCCATCTTCAGCTACAAAATTATATATAGGTCTTCTCTTACTTTCATTTTCGATCCAAGCATCTATTATTTCTGATGCTATTTGATCTTCCTTATATGTCAAGAAAATAGGCCCTGTATTTGCATCGCAATAATCAACGTGATTGATCCTATCTTCTTCTTTATCTGCTCTCGTAAATTCATGTTTTTTAATAATATTATTCATATAATCATCAATGGAAGCACAAAATACTATCCCTGTTTGAGATCTTCCATTCATTATTTGCCTATATATGTATAGGCATGGTTCTTTATCTTGAATATACTCTCCATCTGTTATCATTTTATTAAGATTTTCTCTAGCTTTTTCATACACCTTTGGATCATGTATATCTATTAACTTATCTAAATCTATTTCAGGTCTATCAACATGAAGAAATGAATGTGGATTTCCGATTACCATTTCTCTTGCTTCATCACTATTCATCACATCATAAGGTAAAGCTGCTATCTTTGATGCTAATTCTTTAACTGGTCTTATTCCTTTAAAAGCTTTAATTATCGCCATTGAAAATTCCTCCTAAATAATTATAGATTAAAGAACTCCTTAATTACTGAAACTACTTCTTCACCGATTCTTGTTTGTGCTTCTTCAGTTGCTGCTCCAATGTGTGGCGTAACACTAACCTTTGCATTGTTTATTAGTTTTTCATTTTTAGTTGGTTCTTCTTCAAATACATCAATACCAGCGCCTGCAATTTTCCCATTATCAAGAGCTTCAATTAATGCAACTTCGTCAACTACATTACCTCTAGCACAGTTAATAAGATACGCAGTATTTTTCATTAATTCTAATTCTTTCTTTCCTATTAATGAACCTGCTACCTTATCATATGGTACATGAAGTGAAATAAAGTCTGAATTCTTTAATACTTCTTCTAATGATATAAAATCATAATTCAAATCATTATGTTTTCCTTCAATTGTATAATATACAACCTTCATACCTAAAGCAATAGCCTTTTTAGCTAAAGATTGACCGATTCTTCCCATTCCAATTATTCCAAGTGTTTTACCTGAAATTTCAGTTCCTTGATATTTCTTTTTATTCCATTCACCATTTCTCATAGTGTAATTAGATATAGCAATAAATCTTGCCAAGGCAAACATATGGCCAAGTGCAAGTTCTGCGACTGAATCCGAACTTGCAGAAGGAGTATTCTTTACTGTCACTCCTTTGCTTTTTGCAGCAGGTATATCTATGTTATCCATTCCAACACCAGCTCTAATAGCTAATTTTAAATTTCCACCTGCTTCTGCTTCAAATATCTCAGAAGTAAGCCTAGTCGCTGATCTTATAACTATAGCATCAAAATCCTTTAATTTTTCTCCTAATATATCTTTTTCTATATGCTCGTTAACAATTTCTGCACCCAATGCCTTTAAAGCTTCTATCGATGCACTTTCTAACCCATCATTTGTCAATATTCTAATCATTGTTAAAATCCCCCTTAATTTAGATACACTTATCACTTTAATATTTCTCCACATAATTTTATGAGAGTTTAAGACATCTTCAAAAATTAGCTATTTAATATCTTACTCTATTTTGCACCATATACTTATCAATTCGACTCACTAATTGCACCCACTCTCAGTAAATCTAATCTCTTTTCTGATACAAAATATATCTATATATAACATATTATGCAGCTATTTTTTTCAGATGTTCAAATATTACAAAATCTTTGAATTCACAAACCCACCTATCCCATCAAAACTATCTGAATTGCGATCCTTAAAATATATTTTACGTATGATCGCTACATGGGCAAGCCTTAATGCTTTATACTTTAATTACTTATATCTATTATATGTTTAAAGCATATTTGTTACATTTTACTACTTATTTAGTTTTAATTCAATACTTTATTATTTTCAATTATAATTTCAATTGATAGTTCTCTATTTTTTCCTTCATATGTGTATGAACTTAGTTGGAAATCTACTAAATTCTTATCTATTTATTATTTAGCTTATTGTGCTACTTAGAATGCTATTATGTACAAATGAATTTATAAAAAAGGTACTCTCGAATAATTAAAAATATTCAGATAGAATTAATTTCTTATGATTTAGACTTTTATATTCTAATATATATAATAAAGCTGTTTCAAATACATCTAACTTGTATTTGAAACAGCCTTATTTCTTTAAATTTATAATCTATGTTTAATTACTATATATTATTTTTTTCCTTCTATATATGCCTTATCAAAGTATATGAATCCAAGTGGAGATACTCTAACATCTTTTACATAATCTTTTATTCCAAGTGGTTGAGTATAATAGTATAAAGGAATTATTGGCATATCTTCCATCAACATATCTTCTGCCTTATGCAATAATTCAAGTCTCTTTGTAGCATCTTGTTCAACTTTTGCAGCATCAACTAATTTATCATATTCTGGATTATTGTATCCAGCATTATTTTGGCCTGATTTCTTTTCTAACATATCTAAGAAAGTCATAGGATCTGTGTAATCTCCTATCCACCCATCTCTAGCTATTTCATAATTCTTCTCTGTTCTTGTGGCTTGGAATACTTTCCATTCTTGACTTTGAAGTTCAATATTTATTCCTAAATTAGTCTTCCACATGTCTTGAATAGCTTGAGCTGCAACTCCATGACCACTTTCTGGATTAACACTTAAAACAATTGTTGGGAATCCTTTACCATCTGGATATCCAG
>LIDZ01000348.1_pt2 | contig 18712 bp, 19 predicted proteins | sample 644651 | NCBI WGS metagenome assembly LIDZ01 (sample SAMN03856242, study PRJNA289617) | food metagenome | isolation source: wine grapes on drying loft during traditional withering process | host: Vitis vinifera cv. Corvina | place: Italy: Gargagnago di S. Ambrogio di Valpolicella | collected 2014-01 | reverse complement strand
AATTCAAGGATCAGCAAATGTATTCCTTAATTAAGGAATAGCGATACAAAAATCCCCCGGTCAAATCAGGCCGGGGGTAATCTCACTAAATTGTTTTGTTGAAATGCAGACGCTGATCCAAATAATACATCAGCGGTGCTGAAACGGTCATAATGATTGCTTCACTAACTGCCAACCAGCCATAAGTTACCCAGAAAGGCAGTCCTGCTGTTAAATAAAGCATTGCTGCAATAAGTGCCATACTTACACTAAAAAATAAAGTATTCAATGCTAGGCGAACCTTCACATTCTTCACCTTATTTTGTAAAAGTGCCGTCATACTCAAAGCAATTAACGTTTGAGCACCACCAAAGACCACATCTAAGATTCCCATACCAAAAAGTGCGTTGTAGATAACCACTCCACCGAATACGCCCCATAGATATTTCCGGTTGAATACAACTAAATGATTCAAACTCTCTGAAATACGAAACTGAATGGGCCCAGAAGCAACTGGTGAAACTAAAATAGTCAAGGCTAAATACAAAGCCATCAAAATACCATTCGTGATCACAATGCTCATTCTTTTTTTCTCTGCTATATGCAATGTTTCCCCTTCTTTCTCCAAGTTTTGATAACGCGGGATGGTTGATGAACCGCGGGTAAATCCTGAACAATCATACTTTTTTTCTCAAAGTAAGTCAACTCTTCCATATAAAAAAATAAATTTGGCGCATAATGATGTTTCAATCGCAGAACGTCTGTTATAATTAGCTCCTGAAAGGAACGAACTGTCTATGAATTTTCATTATCATCTGCTGATTAATCCAGCTGCCGGCAGCGGAAACGCTAGCAAAAAAGCCGAACAGTTAATTGATCTGTTTGATCAACACAATTATACATATACTCCTTACTATACTGAGTATGCTGGAGAAGAAAAAGAAATTGCCGAACGCTTAGCTGGTATGCTTACACCCTGGAATGAAGAGCTGCTGCAAAGTTCTACGGACGAGCCTTATCATTTGCTGATCGTAATTGGCGGTGATGGGACCTTGCACCAAGTAGTGAATCAATTTTACTTAACCGGTGTTGAGCTGCCTGTCAGCTACATTCCAGCCGGTTCTGGAAATGATTTTGCTCGCGGAATCGGACTTTCACGCCAAGTTGAGGAAGCCTTTAAGCAAATCACAGAAGCCGATCGACCACAAAAAATCAATGTCTTGCTTTATGAAGAGAAAATCAAAGAAGAATACGGCTTGGTATTAAACAATGTTGGAATCGGACTCGACGCTTTAATTGTTGCTACTGCCAATGCTTCAGTCTCAAAAAAATGGCTAAACAAGTACAAACTTGGTTCAGCATCTTATGCTCTTTATCTGATCAAGTCCTTATTGCTGCAAAAAACCTTCCCAGTGATGATCGAGGTTAACGGCCACCAGCAAGAGTTTAACCGGACTTTTTTATGTACTACGACAAACATTCCTTACTTTGGTGGAGGCGTCCCGATCGCTCCTATGGCCGATCCAAAAAAAGAAGTGATTGATTTAGTGATCATCGAAAAGCCAAATATTTTTGCGATCACTCGTTTGTTACTGCAGCTGCTGCGTAAAAAGCACACAACGAATAAACACTATCGTCATTTTTCCAGCTCCCGCATCCGGATTGTTTCGGTAGTCCCCCAACACGGGCAAGCCGATGGCGAAACCATGGGCCAGCGATCCTATGATCTGTGTTTCTCAACCAGTTCACAGTACATTTGGTACAAAGATAAGTAAATATTTAAGAAAGGCTTCGCAAACTCATTCAGCTTTGGAGCACTAAGACTAGAATTGGTTTACTCAGCTTTATGATTGTGAATAACTTATACTTTCTTTAGAGTGTCAAAAAAACCTTGTCCAAATTCTTAAAAAAGAAATTTGGATAAGGTTTTTATTTCAGAAACATTTGAGGAGTGATTCCTTCCATACCAATCATTGGATCAACGGCCTGCTGGCGAATCAAAGCGGCCGTTAAAATTTTCGGTCCCTTCACTTCTTCAACCGGTTTTGGTGCAGGTTGAGGCGTTCCCTCTTTTAAAGCTTCTTCAAAAGGATCACTCTTTTCCTGCGGCACAGGTATATCTAGCTCGGCAGCCGAACAGATTCGTTCGATCAGCGTGGTTTTTCGCACCGCTGATTCTTTACGGACACATTCCACAAATGCCTCTTGTTCTCCTAGCAGAATCAGCAAGTCTTTACTGCGGGTAACAGCAGTGTAAAGCAAATTACGCTGCAGCATGCGATTGTATTGTTTAACCATTGGCAGTAAAACCATTTGGAATTCACTACCTTGTGCTTTATGGATCGAACAACAATAAGACAATTTGATGTTGTTCCATTCCGAACGTTTGTATTGAACCTCAATGCTGTCAAATTGGATAACCAGTTCATCTACTTTATCTTCTGATTCCTTAGCTGGAATAATCCCTACAATGATTCCCATGTCACCGTTGAAAACATTCGATTCTGGATTGTTAACTAATTGAAGCACTTTATCGCCAATCCGATACACAGCCTCGTTCCATTGCACTTCTTTTTTGGTTCCATCATTTGGATTAAAAATTTCCTGCATCATTTTATTGATCGCATCAATCCCAGCTGGTCCACGGTACATAGGAGCCAGTACTTGGACGTCTTGGGCTGAATAGCCTTTGCTTTTGGCACGTTCGACAATTTGCTTAATCACTGTTTCCATTTGAAAAGCGTGACAAGCGATGAAGGAACGGTCCTTTTGATTCACTTTGAAATCAGCTGGTAATTTCCCTTCCTTAATTTCATGAGCTAAGGGAATAATGGAGGAGTCGTCTCCTTGACGGTAGATTTCGGTTAATTCGATTTTAGGAATAGCCTCCACCTGTAATAGATCATGAAAGACCTGTCCTGGTCCAACTGAGGGCAGCTGATCTTTGTCCCCTACCAATATAATTTGCATATTTGTCGGAATTGCTTTTAACAAGGTGTTAGCCAACCAGGTGTCCACCATTGACATTTCATCAACAATTAACAAACCACCCTCTAGTTCCCGCGCCTCGGTGTCTGGGGTGCTCTCACGGCCGTTTAAACCTAACAAACGGTGAATCGTGCTGGCTGGCAGCCCGGTGGTCTCGTTCATCCGTTTAGCTGCTCTGCCCGTGGGCGCCGCAAGAATGATCGGGAAAATTTCTTCCTTATAGTCACTTGGGTCTAAAGATAAATCATTCAATTCCGCAAACAGTTGAACAATACCATTGATGACGGTAGTTTTACCCGTACCGGGTCCTCCGGTTAAGATGAACATCGGCGATCGAATGGCTTCTTTAATTGCCTGATCTTGAGAAGTACCGTATAAAATATTGGAGCGCTTCTCGATAGTTCGCAGTTTTTGCTCCACTGTTTTTTTAGGATACTTAATCTCTTTTTTACGAGCCAGCAAACGCGCAACCGCATTACCAATGCCCCACTCACTATAGTACAACGTATTCTCATACAATTTAGTTTCTTCTTGCTGAATTTTCTCTTCTTCAACTAACTGAATGATCATCGCAGCTACCCGGTCAGGGGCAATTTCAACTGCTCGTGCATTTTCCAGCAGTGATAAGACCTGTTCCAATAGCCGCTGGGCTTCTACATAGGTATCGCCGCTCTGATTGGCATCTTCGTCAATTTGATGCAGAATAGCTGCTCTGATTCGTTGATCACTGTCAGCGGCAATGCCCATTTGTTCGGCCAGATTATCAGCTTTTTTGAAACCGATCCCTTCAATATCTTCTACTAATTGATAAGGATTTTCTTGGATGATCTCCAACGCCTGATTACGGTATGTCTGAAAAATAGCAAAAGATAACTGGCTGCCAAAGCCATAAGAGCTCAATCCGACAATAATCTTTTCCATCCCATAATTTAGCCGAAGGGTTTCAACCAGCTGATCTTTTTTCTTTTGATTCAAGTTAGGAATACGATTTAGAATATCCGGCTGATCAATAATTTGATCAATCGCGTCCTCACCTAGTAACTCCACTATTTTTTCAGCTGTCTTTTTTCCGATTCCTGGAAATTTATCACTGGAGAGATAACTGATAATTCCATTAGCCGAGGTTGGCTGAGCTTGTTCGTACCGTTCCACCAAAAATTGTTTCCCGTAACGAGGATGCTCGACAAAATGTCCAAACAATCGATACTCTTCATCTTCCTGAACATCGCCGAAGCTGCCGGTCACCACTATTTCTGATTCTAAAAAATCAGTGTTGGTTTCACGAATACTGAAGAGCAGTACTTTATAAAAGTTGCTGGGATTTTGAAAAAACACCGCTTTTAAGGTTCCAACAATGTACAAGGCCTCTTCTGACATTTTGCCACACCTCCTTTACAAAATCGCATCAGGATTTTGATTTAATTTATCTAAAAAATCGATTTCGTTCCATTTTAATAATTTATACGGTTCCGTGGATTCATCAGCCTCTAGAATGGTAAGGCTGTTGTTATAAAGCCCACCCATCGCTCGCAGCTCAGCTATCGGCTTTCCAGTCAATGCTTGAATCGCTGCTGTCAAAGAAGCTCCATGTCCCACAAAAAGCAAAGGTCCTTCTTGTGCTTCCGCAACGGCCTGATGAACCAACCCGGTAGTGCGTCTTAACATCTGTTCCACCGTTTCGCCGCCAAAGGGAGCTGGATCATACAAATCTAAGCGTCTGCGTAAATTGTTCATATTTGTCCCGTACTTCTCATGCATGGCATCCACTAGCTGACCCTCCAGCGAGCCCAGACCTAACTCTCGCAAATCATCTGTCCGAACAATCTTAACTGGATGGGTCAGACGGCTCTTAATCCCTTCCGCTGTTAGGTAAGCTCGTCTGGCACTGCTGGAGTAAATTTTTTCAAAAGGAACGTCTTTTAAAGTTTCTCCCAAGGTTTCAATCGCTTGAAAACTCTCTGCCAATAAAGGAGAATCACCCATCATTCCTTGAAATCGCTTCTCTTGGTTCCATTGAGTTTTTCCATGACGTGTAAAATAGAGCTTCATACTTCCCCTCCTAATCTAATTTGTCGTTTTCGTAATGATGACTAAGTTCCAAATCCGGAAAATTCTGTTGTCGCAGTGCTTCGTAAACAACGATCGCTACCGTGTTAGATAAATTTAATGAGCGAACATGTGTGTCATTCATTGGCAAACGCAAGCATTTATCTTCATTGTCTCGCATAAATCCTTCTGGTAGCCCAGTTGTTTCTTTTCCAAACATAAAAAAGCGGTCCTCAGAAGGCGTATAATCCGCCTCCGAATAAGTCCGATTAGCAAATTTAGTAATCAGATAAAGCGGACGTTCTGCTAAATACTCCATGAAAGCCGGAAGATCCTTGTGATAAGTAATGTCTACATCGTTCCAATAATCTAAGCCAGCTCGCTTTAGGTGCTTATCGTCGGTTGAAAAACCTAGTGGTTCGATCAAATGCAGCGGAGAGTTCGTTGCGGCACACGTGCGTGCAATATTTCCGGTGTTAGCTGGTATTTGAGGTTCAAATAATACAATATGGTTGGTCATTTTGCTGCTCCTTATAGTGGTTTGAGAATTTATTTGCTGCATCCATGATGGGTTTCTTTCATTTGTAATTTTACCGTAATTCAATTTACCGCTAATTTAACTAATCGGCTTCAAGTCACACCATGCCAAAGTGAATTTAACACAAAAAAAACGTACCAACTCGGTGTCTAGCACGGCGAGTCGCTACGTTAGTGAAGCACTTTTCACAAACTTTTATCAGAACAGGAACCTGATAAAAACCAATGAAAAACAACTTGTTGCTACTATATCACCATGAGGTTAGAAATGCAATGATTAATTCACAATTTTTTCAATGAAACCGATTTCTCTAATATCCCTTTAATATTTCAACATCAATCGTGATTTTTTCCAATGGTTTCGCCCTTAAACCTTGTTTTATCACGGGATCAACATGCCACTCCAAAGGCGACATCTCTAGCAAATCCAGCTGATTTTCTTCCGGAATTTCAAATTGATAGGTTAAACGCGTTTGCTTTTCAACTGACATCTCCATGTTAAATCGTTCAATCACCGCTTCGTTGGAATACGGCTTGCCCTCTGGATAGTAAGCTTCTCTTAATTCTCGCAAATAGTTTTCTTGCGGAACTACCTTTATTACTTTCCCGTCTTCTCGTAACGTGCGGCGAAACTCCTTATAATGGGAAGGAGAAAAAATATTTAAAATGGTATCAAAGGCTTGATCAGCAAAGGGCAGATTGGTTAAATCGGCGACACACCAAAAACTATCTATTGACTGATCAGTGGCTAAATAAATTCCTTCTTTTGCTAAATCAAATCCAATGGTAGCCTCATTAGGCTTCAATTGATTCAACTCAGCCAAAAAGCTGCCTTCACCGCAGCCTACATCTAATAATTTCCCCGGGTCGATCCATTCGGCCAATTGTTCAATCACCGGTTGGTACATCCCCGAACGAATCATGCGTCCTCGAGGCAAAAACAAGTTTTTATCGTAACCAGTCTTTACTTGATGTTCCAAAAAATAGATCGTTCCCTTTTTAGAAAGATCATACTGGTGGTTATTCTTACAGATGAGTTGATAATTATTTTTCAAAAAACTCTCATGGCACTTGGGACAGCGAAACAGCTGATAGTTTTTCTCCAAAAAAACTGCACCACGATCAATTTTCTTAAGCATTGAGTCACTTCCTTTAGCATATGATAGCATAGTTGCTCCAATCCTTCTACGACTTATGCTACACTAGGGGCACAGGATACCCGTCCAACTTTTGACAGTTTAGTAAAAGTCAAAAATGTGCTGGAAAACAGGTCCTAATACAAGAAAAAATAGGACAGCAGGATGGTATTCATAGTGTCAATAGTATTAAATTTAAGTAGGAGGAGTAACCGTGATTAAAGAATTTTGTGCCGAAAACTTCACCGATATTCCCGCAGCGATTAAAGCTGGCGCTGGAAGAATCGAATTATGTGATAACCTTGCAGTGGGTGGAACTACCCCTAGCTTAGGTGTAATTGAAGAAACTTTGGCCTATGCTAACGAAAAACACGTTCCAGTAATGACAATGATTCGTCCTAGAGGCGGAAACTTTGTTTACAACGATTTGGAACTAAAAATAATGGAGACAGATCTGATCCATGCCAAAAATGCTGGGACTGACGGTGTTGTATTTGGTTGCTTAACCGAGGACAATGAAGTGGATGAAGAAGCCTTGGAAATTTTATTAGGCAACAGCATTGGCCTGCAAACAACTTTTCATATGGCTTTTGATGCAATTCCTAAAGAAAAGCAGTTTGAGACCATCGACTGGTTTGTTAAATTAGGAATTGACCGCATCCTCAGCCACGGTGGCCCTTTATCACTACCAATTGAAGAAAGTATGGCGCACCTTAAGGAACTGATTGATTACGCGGATGGCCGGATTACCATTTTCCCTGGCGGTGGAATCACTTATAAAAACTTAGATAAAATTGTCCAAACATTAGGTGTTAAAGAAGCCCACGGAACTAAAATTGTCCCTTTGAGCTAAAGGATAATCATTCAAACAAAGAAGCAGTGAATTAGCTCTCACTGCTTCTTTTTGTTTGTATATAGTTTTTTATCCGAAACATCCATTTCCAAGTTTTTAAACGTGTTCGCATTGGAAAGTTGCCTGACAGGTAGTCTTTAATTTGCTGCTTTTGATCAGGATGAATATTCAAAGGCAGGTTGTGAATATCAAAAAAATTAACCGCTGAATATGTCAGTGAATTAATATCCTTTTGAGTTTCAGCTTCCTTGGCTTTATACACATAGATGATATCCTCGGTTAGTTCTTTGGTGTATATGCCTACCAGTTCTTGAACTTCACTTTCTAAACCTAAATCTTCATCAATTAGGCGCTGCATCCCAGAACGCTCATTTTCTTTTGGATACAGCAGACCTCCAGGCAGCTCCCAAATCGGTACTCCCGGTCGCCTGACAAATAATATTAGACCATTACGGATAATAATAGCATAGGCTTTTTTCATCTTCCCCACTACTTTCAGCTTATATCGCTTGTTTTTCTTAAAATCAGCACGTTCTTAACTACCGATAAAATGTTCCATAAATAGACTTGCAATATTAAAATAGATTAATACACTGGTTAAGTCGCTCAAGGTAGTAATAAAAGGACCGCTGGCTACCGCAGGATCAAATCCTAATCTCTCCATAACCATTGGTATCAAGCTGCCTGCTAAATTAGCCACCGTTATTGCGGCCAGCATCGCCGTTCCTATTACGAAACCTAATACAAAATTATGCTTCCAAATACCGACAATCGCAAATATAGCCACCCCGGTTACTAATCCCGTTACTAATCCCGTTAGGATTTCACCAACGATTAGTTTACTAAAGCCATTTTCTTTGTCATCTGAAATCGCAATCCGGCGAACCGCTACGGCTAATGATTGAGTACCAGCATTTCCCGCCGTCCCAGTAATTAAAGAAATAAAGACCGCTAAAATACTCGCTTCACTAACTAACGCTTCATAATGATTGATTAAGCTGGCTGTCGTCATTCCTAAAAACAATAAAGTAATTAACCAAGGCAGCCGTCTTGAAGCAGCTTTTATCGGATTTTCGTCGACTTCTTCAACGTTTACCCCAGCCAACCCAGAGTAATCGCTGGCCGCTTCGTCATCGATGACGTCAATGATATCATCGACAGTTACAATCCCTAATAAGCGATCTTCATAATCGGTTACAGGCAGGGCTAGGAAATCATAATCCCGGAACATCTGAGCTACGTCTTCTTGATCGTCTCCCACGTTGACAGAGATAACCCGTTCGCTCATTGCATCAGAAACCATCGTATCATCGTCGTTGATAATTAAATCACGCAAGGAAATAACACCAACTAATTGATTATCGGTGTTTACAACGTAGGTATAGTAAATAGTTTCAGCTATTTGTGCTTCTTTTTTTAGAACGTACATAGCTGAGCGGACTGTTTGATTCGCAACAATGGACACGAATTCCGTGGTCATGATGGAACCGGCCGTATCGTCCTCATAGTGCAGCAACTCTCGGACTTCATTGGCATGCTCAGCGTCCATTAAACTTAAATACTTGGCTACTTGCTTTTTGTCTAACTCATTAAGAATATCTACGGCATTATCAGCATACATTTCAGAAAGCATATCCGCCGCATATCGCGGACGCATTTCAGATAGATACTCTTCCACGTGCTCGTCGTCTTCTTCAATCACGTCAAACATGTCTGCCAGTTCTTTTGGTGATAAATATGAGTAAACTAATTGACGCTCTTCATTATCGAGAGATTGGTAGAATTGACCTTGATCATAAATATGCATTTCCAGAAAGTGTTCACGAAAATCTTGAAGATCATTTTTATGCAGTTCTTCCCTTAATTGCAAAAAATGGCCTTCTAATTCTTCTTGGTTTTCATCCATCTCTCTCACCTCACAGCTCTTTTGCGACTATCTCCATATCGGCAGCAAGCGGCAAAGTAAATGCCAATTGCTCCCCATTAAAGGGATGTCTAAATTTCAGGGCACAACAATGCAGGGCCTGACGAGTTATCCCAAGGTCCATTCTTCCACCATATAAGTCATCACCCAACAACGGACAGCCGACCGCGCTAAAGTGCACTCTAATTTGATGGGTTCTCCCCGTGTGTAATTGAATGTCGACCAAGGCCGCTTGCTGACCTTTTACATCAAGCCAATATTCTGTTAAAGCCGTCTGACCTGATTGATCAATTTTTCTTTTTATTAAGGAAGTTAAATCTCTTGCAATCGGCAGGCTAATCTCGCCGTGTTCTTGCAACTGATGAAAATCTCCAGAAACTAATGCTTGGTATTTCTTCACTAGTGTTTTATTACGCAATTCTTGGTCCAATTTTGCATGAGCAAATCCATGCTTGGCAAATAGCATCAAACCAGAAGTATCCTTATCTAAACGGGTAACCACATGCACTACTTGATTAGCATAGCCTTGTCGAACGTAATAAGCTTTCACCCGATTTGCCATCGTTCCTCGCGGATGATATTGTGCCGGAATTGAGGCAATCCCCGCTGGTTTATTTACTACCAGCAAGTGATTGTCCTCATACACAATAGCGATTGGTACATCGTCAGCCAATAGTGTTTCATGCGCTTTTTCATCAGGAATCACAACAGTTACAATATCATGGGTCTCCAAAGAAAACAAGACGTTTTCTTCATGATTATTCACATAAATTTTTCCGCCCTGAAACTTAATTTTTGCCAGCAATTTCTTAGAAATACCCTGCTTTTTCAAAAAAGTTCGCAGCAATAATGTCTCTGCTTGATTGTAGGTCCATTCAAATTTCACAAAAACTAATCCTCTCGAATAAAGGCATCTTTTACCCGATGCCAAAAATGCATATGTTTGTAAGAAGCAAAATGAATCCGTTCTTTCGCAATTTTGTACTGAATTGATTTAATACCGCCACCGCTAACATCTAGTTGATCAATCGTCACCATGTGCTTGCCCTCTGTATTCAAGAATATTTCAATCCACTCCTGAGGACCGATGATGCTGGGAGAACCTAATGTTCGAAAGACTCGGTTATTCAATGAAGCAATCTCTGCTAATTGTAATGCGTTGATGCTGGGATGAACCACTGCTCCACCTACACTTTTGTTGTAGGCGGTTGAACCTGTTGGCGTGGAAATGGATAGACCATCTCCTCTAAAACGTTCAAAGAGCTCATCTTTGATATAAACATCCGCTACCATCGTACTGCTGCCCTTGCGAACACTGGATTCATTCATAGCTAGAAAATGTTTTTGTCGTCCATCTTCAAATTTAACAACTACATCCAATAACGGGTAGCTGACGCTTTTATCCCGATCACTGCACAGACTGCTGACCATCTCTTCCAGCTCGTAATCGCGCCAATCAGTATAAAAACCTAGATGACCCGTATGGACTCCTAGAAAACGGACTTCATCCAATTTATGGTTGTACCGATGAAAAGCTGACAACAGTGTGCCGTCCCCACCAATAGTAATCACTAGCTCAGGATCTCGTTCAACCACTTCCAAATCAGCATTTTCTTCCAATAACAAAAGCAAACGACTATAAACAGCTAACGACTTTTCTTCATTATTATGGATGATCGCTATTCTTAAGGTCATCTTCGTTCACTTCCTTTTTCTTTTTACGATACGAGAATAGATGTTGCGCTTCTTGAATTTCATCACGAATGCTGGACATTTCTTCATCTAATTGATAAGCGGCTTCCGCTGCTCGGAAAAGTCGTTCGCTTATGTCTTCAGGAATCTGTCCTTCATATTTATAATTCATTGAATGCTCGATAGTTGCCCAGAAATTCATTGCCAATGTACGGATTTGGATTTCAGCCAAAATCATTTTTTCGCCATCCAGCATTTGAACTGGATATTCAATTACTAGATGATACGAACGATAGCCGCTGGCTTTTCGATTGGTGATATAATCCCGCTCTTGTAAAACCCTCATATCTTTTCGACTACGAATAACTTGGACCATGTGATGTATGTCTTCAACGAACTGGCACATAATTCGCATGCCCGCAATATCTGACATGTCATCCTCCAGACGATCCAAAGAAATCCCCCGTAATTTTGCTTTATTTAAAATACTATCCACCGGCTTCACTCTGCCAGTAACAAATTCTATTGGTACATGCTCGCCTTGTTCACGATATTGTGTTCTTAACCCTCTGAGCTTAATTTTCAATTCAGCCACAGCTAATTCATAAGGTGCAAGAAAAATTTCCCAGTTTCTTTCCATCAGAATGCCCTCGCTTTTCTTTCCATTCTCCCCTATCTTATCACAAACCATCCGTTAGCAAAAATGACCGAGCCAGCGGTAAATCTAGTAATTCCTATAATTTACCTTATTAATAGCTAAACTTCTCGTAAATATTTGACGACACCATGTAATATGTGTCAATATACCTTTGTATTAGTCAAATTTTGGAATAGGGTGTACAATGATAATGAACGAATCAATCGAAATAGAGTACAAAACGATGCTTACGCAGCTAGAATATCTTCAACTGATTGCTTATTATCAGTTGAACTCCTCCCATTTTGTTACTCAAACCAACCTTTATTTTGACACATCAGATTCTCAATTAAAAGAGAAAAATATGGGTTTGCGCATCCGATTTTTTGATACAGAGGCTGAAGCAACTTTAAAAATCCCTCAGAAAATCGGATTGTTGGAAGTCACTGACAAAATCGCACTAACAGAAGTCAATGGGGCAGTCAAAACTAAGCAGTTTCCACAAAGCGCCCAGCAAATCTCTCGTGTTTTAAATAATGAAACTATCGAGACGGATCAATTAACATTGATCGGTCGTTTAGTAACAAAACGTGCAGAACTAGTTATCCCCGAGGGGAAGCTAGCACTAGATGAAAACTGGTACCAAGATCAGCATGATTATGAGTTAGAACTAGAAGTACAAGATAGTGGAAAAAAAGAGTCAGATTTTTTTGCCTTGTTGAACCAATTTAACATTCCTTATCGTCCAGCTCAGAATAAAATTATTCGAGCTGTCACCTCGAGGAAATAAATGTGAGGAGGAAGTCTCTTGATTGAGATCTATTTGTTTGTCAATCCTATTGGTGGTCGCTGTTTGACTATTGAAAAACAAGTAACTGAATTGATGAAAAAGAATGATCTAAAAATTCAATTGCGGCTTATCCCGTTAATGAACTTACATACTGTTTCAGATCTTTTAACTCGCGAAGGTTTGTCGAAAAAAGATATACACAAACGTAATACACTTTCAGATATTATCTATTCTGCTTCTTTGGATGTTAAGGCTGCACAATTGCAAGGCAAAAAGCGCGGACGCAGCTTTCTCATGAAGCTGCAAGAGGAAATGACTGAAAAAGGAATTCCGTATTCGAAAGAACTAGTTCATCGAATTTTTTTGGAAATCGGCGGCGATATGGAGATGTTTGTTGAAGATCGAGCCTCTGACTTAGTTAAAGAACTTTTTGTAGCAGATCAGCAAATCGCCAGAGATATGCAAATAACTCGACATCCTTCTGCTGTGATTTACAACTGTGTGAACGATGAGGGGACAGGTATCCGAATTGAAGGCTGCAATGCTATAAAGCATGTAATAAATTCCTGTAAATCCAGAGAATCTGTCTTACGCTTCTTTGATAATCAGGAAAAACATGATCATTTAAATCAGGAATTTCCTGCTGATCATTTATCGCTAATCTAAAATAGACGTTTAAGGATCTAAAAACGATCCTCAAACGTCTATTTTTTATTTGGATACTTTTTCTTGATTACTCACAATAGTATATTTCATCGAAAATTTTTACAACTAAGCTCTATTTGATTTTAGTTGTTTTTCAATTGTCTAACTAATTCTTCCAACTCGTCAAGACGTAAAGCAAAAACACCCATTGCATCTTCAATATAGTTAGCTTTAGTCATATCCACACCAGCTTTTTTCATTACTTCAATTGGATAATCACTACTGCCGGATTTCAAGTAGGTTAAGTAATTTTCTAAAGCCTCTGGTTCCTGATTGACGATCTTAGCTGCCAATGCATTCGCTGCTGAAAAACCAGTAGCGTATTGATAGACATAATAGTTGTAATAAAAATGAGGAATACGAGACCATTCATACTGAATCTCTTCATCATTAACAACCATTGGTCCGTAATACTTCGCATTCAATTCCCCATAGAAATTGCTTAAATGCTCACTAGTCAGAGGAACACCTTTGGCATCTTCGGTATGGATAAAGTGTTCAAATTCAGCAAATTGCGTCTGTCTGAAAATTGTACCTTTAAATCCATCTAAATAGTGGTTAATAATATACGCCCGAATTTTCGGATCTTTTTCCGTCTCCAACAAGTGACTAGTCAAAATATTTTCGTTAGTAGTCGAAGCAATTTCTGCTAAGAAAATCGAGTAATCGCCATAGACGTAAGGTTGATTATTTCTAGTGAAATGACTATGGACACTATGCCCCATCTCATGGACCAAAGTATATAATTCGTCCAAGCGATCGTGCCAGTTCAGCAAAATATAGGGTTGTGTATCGTAAGCACCCGAAGAATAGGCCCCACTTCGCTTGCCTTGATTTTCCACGACATCAATCCAACGTTCCTCGAAAGCTTTCTCTACTACATTTAAATATTCTTCGCCTAACGGCTTCAAAGCTAGCATAGCTTTTTCTTTCGCTTCTTCGTAGGTGAATTTAATCGGCGCATCTGCTAACAACGGGGTGTACATATCATACATATGCAGCTCTTCCAGCCCTAATAGCTCTTTACGCAACTCTACATACCGATGAAGCAGCGGCAAATATTGATTAACTACTAAAACTAACGTGTCGTAAACATCCTCAGGAATATGATTGTTTGCTAAGGACGCAGCACGTGCAGACGAGTAGCCACGAACCTTTGCCTTATAGTTATGACCTTTTACATGAGTGCTTAATGTAGTTGCCAACGTATTCTTAAATTGTTGATAGACAGTGTATAAAGCTTTAAAGGCTTCTTGTCTCACCTTGCGATCGGTACTTTCCATTAGTTGGCCGTAAACACCATGGGTTAATTGTACATTTTCTCCGTCTTCATTTTGAACAACTGGAAATTTTAAATCCGCATTGTTCATAACTGAAAAAATATCAGCCGAGCTGCCAAAAATCTCACCTGCACCAGCTAATAACGCTTCCTGCTCTGCTGGCAAAATATGCGCCCTTTGCGCTAAAATTTGCTCAATAAAATGACGATACCGCTCCAGACCAGGTTCTTCATCAAAAAAGCCCCGGACTGTTTCATCAGACAGAGATAAAACCTCAGGCTCAAACCAACTAACTGCTTCACTTGTTTGTGCAATTAAGCTGGAAGCACGGGCATACAAGCCTTGATACTTAGTATTGGCAGTATCTTGATCATTCTTCAAATGCGCGTAAACATAAATCACTTCAGCTTTGCGATAAATGTCCAGCACATACTCAATCCCCTTTAGGAAAGCTTGACCATTGGTCTTCAGCGTTCCTTTAACCTTATCCGCCTCTTGCAGTTCAGCTGATAAAGCTTGGAATTTTTCTTCAAATTCCTCTTCATTGGCAAATATTTTTGTTAAGTCCCAGGTTAACTCAACTGGCACCTCTTCGCGTTTTGGTAGTTGTCTTGTTTCAGTCATACCATCACTCCCATCTTTTTGACTTATCTTAACATATTTTGTTGAAAAAAATAACTGGTTGCATTTAAGGACGTTTACTCAATGCTATAAAATTAAGCGGCGGGTTTCTGCCAAGAGTCCCTTCCATATTTCTTCTTTCTCGATTCGCGGAAAATACCAGTCAATCTTGCTTGAAAGACAAAACTGCTCAAAACGCTGGATCACAGTTGCTGGTTTCTCTGGACTTTGAGCATAAAGATAGCGAAAAATAATATAGGCTTCATTGTAGATAAAAGAATATTGACTAGGCCAATACATCCAATCTGGCAAATGCAGTAAATGCTGTCTCTCTGAGTATAAAAATTCCTGCAGCGGTTTGATGACCTCATCACAAGCGATTAGCTTCGTTGCCAAATACTGCTTCTTCTTTTGGACGTCTTGATTGCTTGGACTAAAAGCCAGCTTGCGCTGACTATCCAGTTGATAAACTTCTAACAGAGGCATAGACCGAAAAGGAATTCGTTGCTCTGCGTAAAAATAATACTGGTTTATTCTATGAATATGGCTGAGTAGGCGAATACCTTTAGTATCAATTAACCAAAGATGAATCCCGTTTCTTTCGTTGTATGCACAAAAGTGTTTTTGCAAAACACTCCAGTTTTTCTTGGGCCATAACTTTGGACCCAACAGCCACCAATCTTGATAGCCTCCTGTATGATAGCCCTCGAAGCGCTGGATCAGCCTAGGAATTTTTAAAGTAGAACATTGTATTTCTGCTGCAGTGCGTTTATATAAAAGATCCGGTCGTTGTTTTAGTTCCGGTAACGGCTTCTCCAGCTGCCAACTTTCTCCACTGGAATATCCGCTTGTCCAAAACAACTGCTTCAGTTGCAGATGTTCTTGCGTTTCCCCTTCACTTAGTCCTTCACAGTTTATTTTTTTGCGGTGAGCAAAATGTGCAATCTTTATCGCTCCTTGTTTAAAAATCAGTTTGTCACCGCAATCAGGACAATAATACGTTTCATCAGGCGAATAATGTTTAACCGAAACCAGCTGTTTCTTATGATTGTATGCAAATAGCATAAATTACCACCCCATACAAAACATACGCAAAAAAAAGAAGCCTTGTTCAGGCTTCTTAAACAAAATAGCTGCGGGTAATCTCCATAGCATCTTTTTGCATTAATAAATTTCCATATTCTTCCAAAAATTCCGGCGTTACTTGTGTATCTTCAGCATATTCTAATACCTCAGCAACAACATCTGAAATCGATGCTTCGCCAAAGATTTCCGGGTCGAAATAAAGTTGAAGGTAATAGTCTTTATCATACTGGTAAAGATCACTCCAAGCTTCGTCCAAAAAGGAATAACTAGCTAACTCAATCATATCTTCAAAGTCATTTAGTTTAAATACACGTAATCGACCGATCTCCGCACTTTCAATCGCTCCTTGAGAAGCAAGAATTTGCTGGCGAATCAATTGATCAAGATCATTCGTTTCAAAATCAGTCGGATCAGAGAATTTATTCAAATCGTCTTGAGTAAGGTTCTTGCTGATGAATAATTCTAAGCCATCATTTTTAGGCAAGACTTGAAAAGTAACTGCTTCACTACTCTTAAACTCATCTTCAATGTCAACTTCTTCTAAAATACTGTAAAAGAAGGATTCAATTTCGCGATGATTCCCTAAAAGATCAAGGAAAGTTATTCCTCGTTCCGCTAGATCATCACTGCCAATCATTACTCGAATGGTGTTTTCATTGATGTGTTCCATTTCCATCTAAGCACACCCCATTTCAATAGGTAGGTTATATGTTCATTGTAACCGATTGGCGGCAAAAGTAAAGAAAGCAATCGGAATTTATCAAGTCTTTAAAAAGAAAACTTCGATCTGCTGAGTTAACTTTAGATTATACTTAAAATTTCTTATCCCTTTCACTGAGAAATCCCATCATTCACTTACTCTCAGCTTTACAGTTAGGTAATCAAGCGTTTGACTATTTCTCAACAACACTTCAATCTCAAACTATTTTTAACCAGAAAAAAAACCTCGCATCAAGCGAGGTAATTTCTATAGTCCGGCCATAAGTTGTGCTTGTCGCAATTCGTATTGACGAACATCACGCGGCAAAAAGCGGCGAATTTCATCTTCATTAAATCCTACTTGCAATCTTTTGTCGTCAATCATAATTGGTCGTCTCAAAAGACCCGGATTTTCCTTTACTAAACTTAATAAATCTTTCAGAGACAGTTCGTCTAAGTCCATGTTCAACTTTTGAAAAACCTTCGAACGAGTGGAAATAATTTCTTCCGTCCCATCTTCAGTCATTTGCAAAATATCCTTCAATTCTTCAATGGTTAAAGGTTCAGAGAAAATGTTTCTTTCCACAAATGGAATCTCATGTTCCTGCAGCCAAGCACGTGCTTTCCGACATGATGTGCAACTAGGGGAAGTATATAGTGTCAACATACATGTATCACTCCTTTTCTTGACTAAAATGATTTTGTAACAGAAGGTTTTGTCTTTCTTCTATCTGACCCTATTATACAGAAAAAACGTAACAAAAAAAAGTGGCTCCACCAACAATGTTTATAAATAATATCGTTATTTAATTTTTTGATTTGTAAAACTAGACTTGTACCTAAGCGGTACTTAAAAAAAGCCGATCGACAAAAATTATCTTGACCGTTAAGAGGTATACAACAAAATCAAAAACTGTACTATTATGCTTCGGGATTTGTTCAGAACTCTATTTAAAAATAAAAAAAATAGATTTTCTAAATTACATTTTTTACTTATTCTAATCGGTAATCATTAGCAAAAAAACCTGTTAAATCGCGATTCTTTCGAAGGCATGCAGGTACTCTTCAATTATAAGATTGGTATAAAAAACACTTTTAACAAGAAAAGACTAATTTTTTTTGAAATCTAAAATGTCATACTGTATCAAATAAATTTATCCAAAATCATAAGACACATAGAGACAGTTTGCCAAAAAAAGAGCGTTTTTCTATTTTTTTCGTACCTCTAAAGTTCTCAAAAAAGAGCCATTATTTGATTACACATCTTCCTCAATCATTATTTTTTTCTCGTCGATTTTTTTTGATTGATAAATGACCATGTTTTTTTTGTCAAAAATCACAAAAATATAAGATAACAACGGTTCTTTAATGCTTTTTAGGCACCTTTGTAAATAACCTTTGAAGGATATTGATTAGAAAAAACCTGATATACTAGCAATACCATTATAATAAGATGTGGTAACAAAGTGAAAGAATTCATCGATTTTGATTTTGATTAGTGTCCTTCACTAGTAATAAAAACCTTCTATTGTTTGAGGAAAATCCTAAAGAATTTTTTGTTTACGTTAGATCTATACTACATGAAACCCATTACCCTTTGGTAGATTTACAGCTAAAATCCGCCTTGAATAAAGCTGATGAACTCTCCAAGACTTGGGTATTTTACCACTTCTGATAAACAAGGGCAATTATTTTAACACGCTTATGACGAATGTGCTTCTTCAATCATCTGACCACCT
>LIDZ01000337.1_pt1 | contig 18752 bp, 21 predicted proteins | sample 644651 | NCBI WGS metagenome assembly LIDZ01 (sample SAMN03856242, study PRJNA289617) | food metagenome | isolation source: wine grapes on drying loft during traditional withering process | host: Vitis vinifera cv. Corvina | place: Italy: Gargagnago di S. Ambrogio di Valpolicella | collected 2014-01 | reverse complement strand
TCAATAGCTCTTAATTTTTCTTCAACAGAAACTTTTTCTTTTCTTCCCATAAAAAATACTCCCTTCATAGAAACAGTTTTATTATTTTAACTGTCTACTATAAAGGGAGCATATCAGGAAAAAGATGTAGAACAATGTAGTATAAATAACAAAAATTACGAAACACTAGCTAACGTGGAGGTGTTAATACATGGAAGGAAGCGTTAGAAAGAAAGGTAACACTTGGTACTACAGATATTATGTATTTGTAGATGGACAAAAAAAGCAAATTGAAAGAAAAGGAGGTTCAACAAAACGTGAATCATTAGAAAAACTAAATGAAGAAATCTACAAAGATAATAATGGTTTTGAAAGCCCTAGATAAACTCTATTTAGAATTTATCTTGATATGTGGCTAGAAGATTTCATAAAACCTAATAAAAGTGTAAATACATATTCTAGCTATAAAAATAGTATTGATAAATATATAGCGCCTTTTTTAGGAGATATAAAACTATGCGATATAAAACCAATTCATATTGAAAAACTTTTAGCAAATTTACGAAAAGTAAAAAATCCACAGAATCATGGGAATGATTTAAGCTCAACTACAATTCAAAAACATTATCTTGTTTTACAATCATCCTTAAACAAAGCTTTAAAGTTGCAAATGATAAATACTAATCCATGTCAGTTTATTGATACACCAAAAAGAAGTAAACACAAATCAAATATCTTAAACTTGGATGAAATATCAGAAATATATTCTAGCCTTGATACTAAAAAGTATGAAGACTATATTTTTTTCTAGGTATATCATTAACTATAGAAACTGGCTTAAGACGTGGTGAAATGTGTGGACTTCAATGGAGTGATATTGATTTCGATAATAAAATATTAAGTTGCAATAATGCTCTTATAAGGCAAAAAAATATATATACAATATCTGATTTAAAAACTCAAACTTCTTATCGTGATTTACCACTAAGTGATGAAATTCTAAAATTTCTAAAAGAACATAAAAAACTACAAATTCAAAATAAACTTAAATTCGGACAATTCTATATAAAAAATAAATTTGATAATATTGAATATGATTTAGTTTTTACAAATGAAAATCGTTCATTTGTAATACCATCTAGATTTTTGCAAAGAATAAAAAGATTATGTAAATATTGTGGTATAGAAAAAAATATTCGTTGGCATGATCTTAGACATAGTAATGCAACTATGCTATTAAAAGTTGGTGTATCCATGAAAATAATCCAAGAACGTTTAGGTCATTCGCTAATGCAAACAACGTCAGACATTTATGCTCATGTTACAAAAGAAATGAATAATGAGGCTACAAATGTTCTGTCAGATATTCTTTATATAAAAACAAGGGGAAAATAAGGGAAAATGCATATACATTATTCCTTAAACCCTTGTAAATACTTGTTGCGAGATAAGCCATAAGCCGAGTTATGTATTAAGCAATCATCTATCTAGGCTTACCGTTACCAGTAAGCTCAAGCGACGCACCCGGAGGCGGGACGGGCAATCCCGTAATGCCCCTCTATTCGGTCTTGCTCCAAGTGGGGTTTACATAGCCGTGAAGTCTCCATCACGCTGGTGAGCTCTTACCGTCACCTTTCCATCCTTACCTAAATAAAAAACTTAGGCGGTATATTTCTGTTGCACTTTCCTTCAAGTCGCCTTGACTGGACGTTATCCAGCACTCTGCCCTATGGAGCTCGGACTTTCCTCTCCTAGATCAAGTCTAGCAGTAATTGCACGTCTCACTCGCAATATATATCTTAACACACTTTTTTTGAATATACAAATAAAGTTTAAATTAGGTGTATTCTTTATATTAAAATAAATATTAACGTCAATAAAATTATTATTATTATTCCATATAGGCTCACCCCGCAAAATAATAATGTTAAAATTATTATTCCAGCAATAATCAATTTAGGATAAAATAAAAATAGAAGCGGAGATTTATTAAGAAAAAATGGTGGAACTCCATTTGTTCTTCTTCCACAGTTATTTCTTTTGCTTCCTCGCCTAAAAAAATTCTTAACTACATGCTTACTATGTTTAAATATATTTCTGAAATCCTTCTTCAAACTATCTCCAGCACCATTATTAAAATCATCATCTTTACTCATAAGTCACCCACAAAATTATTATTGTAATATTAGTATATGCACATGTGTCTCATTTTAGTTAATGAATATTAATCATATTAAAATAAATAACAAGACAATCTGATAATCTATTTTTTTATCATACATACTACATCCACATATTTACAAATAACTCCTTATAAGGTTACATCTTTATCTCTGTCTAATACAAAATATAAATCGCATCTTTGACTTGTTATTTTTTTTAATATTCCTTAAACAAAGTCATACGGATCTCTACATTTTTTTGAAGCAATAAACTCTACATCTTTAAATTTTTCTTTTAGAAATTCTAATGTTTTTAAAAACGCAAGATATTCTGTTGAAAAATGCCCTGCATCTACTATGCTTATTCCCATTTCTTTAAAATCTAATGCAAAATGGTAAGTTGTGTCCCCTGATATTATACAGCCAGCCCCAAGGTTTCTGGCTTTATAAAATAAATCCTGGCCACTACCATTTATTATTGCTATAACTTTTACTTTCTCAGAACCTTTTACAACTCTCATATTTTTTATATTCAACTTTTCTTTAACAATTTCTATTACATGTGAAAATGAAATTTCTTTTTCTAATTTCACTAGTCTTCCAATGCCACAATTTTTATAGTCACTAGGTTCAATTATTTGATTTGATTTGAATCCTAAAATATTAACTATTGTCTCATTGATACCATTTTTAGTCTTATCTAAATTCGTATGGCATGAGTAAAGTGATATATCTTCTTTAATTAATTCTATCACCTTATCTCCAAGGAGATCTCCCTTAAGTATATTTTTAGGTTTTTTAAATATCAATGGATGATGAGTTATTATTAAATCACTTTTAAGACTTACAGCTTCTTTAATTACATCATTTGTACAATCTAAAGACAACAATACCTTCTTTACTTCTTTTTTATTATCTCCAACCATTAATCCTACATTATCATAATCTTCCTTTAAGAATTTAGGAGCAAACTCTTCAATTTCTTTTGATATATCTATTACTCTAGTCATAATTTTACCACCTAAAATTTTTCTAATAATTTTTCTAATTTTTCATTTTTTTCTTTTAGCTCATCTTTACGTGCTATTGCATGTTCAGTATTATCTTTAATAAAATCCATTATTTTTATATTTTTTTCTATTTTACTTTCTATATATGATTTAAATAAAGGCAATTTTTTATTTAACATAGTTATACTTATTTCATAGAATATATCCTCCATTGATATATTTACTACTTTTTTATATTTTACTTTAAATATCTCATAATACATATTTTCATCTAAGCATATATCTTCATCTAAAATTTCATAGTTATTAGTATATAAATATTCTCTTAAAACTTCAGGATTTTGAGCAGGTTGAAGTATTAAATAATCTAGATTCTTAACCTTGTTCAAATCATTTTTTAATATATCTCTAATTAAGTTACCACCCATTCCAGCGATTATTACAGCTTGTGCTTCTCTATTTTTTAATGGAGACAATCCCCCTCCTAATCTTAGATCTATTTTATCTGATACTCCATCTAATGATGCATTAATTTTTGCTTTTTTAAGAGGTTCTTTATTTATATCTGATGCTATAACCTTTTTAGCTATATTATTTTTAACCAAATAAACAGGTATATAACCATGGTCTGTTCCAATATCCATTATAACTTCAACTTTATCAAGTTTTTCTATAATCCAATTCAATCTTTTACTCAATTCCATAATCTGCCTCTTTCCTATATGCACAATGCACAATGTACATTGTACATTGTGCATTGTGCATTGATTTAAAATATATTCCTAAACATTTTCAAAAAATCTAACTCTAAATCACTAATTTTTAAATTTCGTTTAGTTATTAATCTAAATAATCTTTTAGTTTTTTACTTCTTGATGGATGTCTTAACTTCCTTAAAGCTTTCGCTTCAATTTGTCTAATTCTTTCTCTTGTAACACTAAATTCTTTACCTACTTCTTCAAGAGTTCTAGCTCTTCCATCATCGAGTCCAAATCTCAATCGTAGTACTTTTTCTTCTCTAGGTGTAAGTGTATCTAATACACTTATTAATTGTTCTTTAAGCATTGTAAATGCAGCAGCTTCAGCTGGTGCTAATGCGTCATCATCAGGAATAAAATCCCCTAAATGAGAATCTTCTTCTTCTCCTATCGGAGTTTCTAATGAAACTGGTTCTTGTGCAATCTTTTGGATTTCACGAACCTTCTCTACTGGAAGTTCCATAACCTTTGAAATTTCTTCTGGAAACGGATCTCTCCCTAATTCTTGCAATAATTGTCTTTGCACTCTTATAAGTTTATTTATAGTTTCTACCATATGAACAGGTATTCTAATTGTTCTAGCTTGATCTGCAATAGCCCTCGTTATTGCTTGCCTAATCCACCATGTAGCATAAGTTGAAAATTTGAATCCTTTTCTATAATTAAATTTTTCAACAGCTTTTATAAGTCCTAAATTTCCTTCTTGAATTAAATCTAAGAATAACATACCTCTGCCCACATATCTTTTAGCTATACTTACAACTAATCTTAGGTTTGCTTCAGCTAATTTCTTTTTAGATTTTAAATTTCCTTCCTCTATTTCTCTAGCATAAGTTATTTCTTGTTCAGAAGACAATAACGGAACTTTTCCAATTTCCTTTAGATACATTCTAACTGGATCATCTATTGATATACCCTCTGGTACTGATAAATCAATTTCTTGGTGTTCAGTATCATTATCATTAGCATCACCTATAATTTCAACACCCGTCATTTCTAAAACTTCATAGATTTTTTCTATTTGCTCTGGACTTAAATCAATATGGTCCATTGATTCCATAATCTCTTTATATGTTAATGAACCATTTTTTTTACCTTTATCAATTAATTCCTTCACTGCCACCATTTTATTATTTTTATCTTTTTTATCATCTTTTGCCTTTAATGCTTTCGCATTTGTTTTTTGTTCCATATTATTATTGCCTCCTTTCGTCATAACCTTTGACCTCACTCTCTCCCTTTTTTAGTGTTTCTGATAATTTAGTGAGCTCCATTGCAATTCTTATAGATTCTTCAACTTCTCCGTCTTTTTCAAATCTATTTTGCATTTTTTTTAAATCTTCAATTTGTAATTTAATTTTAAAGCTTTTAACTTCCTTTAAATAATCCTTGATTAATCTTTTTTTGTCAGCGAAAGCCAAAATTTCATGTTCTTTTATTTGAATTAATTCTTTAGAACTTTCTATATCATCACATCTACTTTCTACATAAGATATTATATTGATAGTATCAACATTTCTACCTTGTAATATTAATGAATAAATTTTATTATGTGATTCCATTACGAAATCTCCTAATTTTATACTATTTTTAAGCTGATCATAAAATTCATCTTTAAACATCAATTTAATTAAAGCTCTCTCAGCTTTTAAATATCCTGGTTCTACATATAATTTTGTTCGAAAGTATTGTTTTTTATTCACAAAATTGTCTTCTTTTTGTTTTTTTGCCATTACTTGCGAAAGTAAGTCATATAGTGCCTGTTCTTTAATTGATGTTTCTTCTGAAATCTTCTTTATATATACATCTTTTTCTATAGGATTTAAATCTACTAAAATCTCTGCAAATTTTTCTCCATATGCTATTAATTGATTTCCATCTTTAAAATCTATACCTTCTGCTATTCTCTTAATCTTATATTCAATTAAAGATAATGCTTCTTTTGCTAATTTTAAAAATGCATCTTTTCCATTATTCCTAATAAATTCATCTGGATCTTTACCTTTGGGTACTGTTAATACTCTTACATCAAATCCGGCATTTCTTAAAATTTCAAGTCCTCTCAATGTAGCTGTTTGTCCAGCCAAATCGGCATCATAAGAAATTATCACTTTATTCACATATCTTTTAAGAAGTCTTGCTTGATTTACGGTAAGTGATGTTCCAAGAGATGCTACAGCATTAGTTATGCCATATTGATGAAGTGCTATTAAATCCATATATCCTTCAACAATAATAATGTAATCCTCTTGCAGATTATTTTTAAGTACAAAATTTAATCCATAAAGATTAATTCCCTTTTGGAAAATCATCGTCTCTGGTGAATTTAAATATTTTGGTTTCGAATCATCTAAAACTCTGCCTCCAAATCCAATTACTTTTCCTTTTACATCAAATACAGGAAACATTACTCTATTTCTAAACCTATCATATGTATTCCCAGTCTTTTCACTTTTAGAAATTAATCCAGCTTCAAACAATAAATTATCCTTATATCCCTTTGTTCTTAAATAATTTATAACGCCTTGCCAGCTATCATGTGAATAGCCTAGACCAAATCTTTTTATAGTTTCCTCTTTAATTCCTCTTTTTAAAAAATATTCTTTTGATCCTTTAGTCTTTTGTAAATTTGCAAAATAGTACCTAGCCGCCTCTACATTTATTTTATATAAAAGCTCCTTCTGTATAGAAAGTTTATTATTTTCCTGTTCTTCCATCTGTAATGGAATATTAGCTTTATCTGCTAAATACTTTGCAGCCTCTAGAAAAGTTAATTTTTTATATTTCATAACAAATGTCAGTACATTTCCTGCCTCCCCACACGAAAAACATTTGTATATTTGCTTTTCACTAGAAACACTAAATGATGGAGATTTGTCATTATGAAATGGACATAACCCAATGTAATTTCTACCTGTTTTTTTTAGTCTCACATTTTCTGAAATAATATCAACAATGTCATTTTGTTCTTTTATTTCTTGTATTACTTCTTCTGGTATCTGCAAGGAGACATCTCCCTCCCTACTGTTTTTTTCAACAGTGTATATAATATTCGACATAATAAAGAGTTTTTCCTTCTATTATTTATAAAAAAATTATATTTATAGCAAATTTAATTTTTAATTTATTATAAATATTATTAGTAAAATATTACTATATACATAATTCTTTCTTTTATTTTAAAATCCTCCTTACAATTTATAAATTTTATTTATAAAAATATATTTTTAACCTATATATCATGATATTACTATCATATATAGATTCTTAAATTAAACTAATTAATCTATTACTAACTTAGGAACAAATATTTTATTAAACAATAATAAGCAATAATCATCACTCATTCCAGCAATATAGTCTGCTACTCCTCTTTGAAGATTTTCATTTTCAACTATTGTCAAATAACTTTCTGGCATTTGCTCTGGATTTTTTTCAAAATATTTTATTAATTGTTCTAATATAAATTTTGCCTTATTTCTTTCAACCTTTAATGTATCTCCTAAATATATATTTTTAAACATAAATTGCCTAAGTTCTATCATTGCTTCGTTAATTTCTTCACTTAATCCAATTTTCTTTATTCCATTATTAATATTATTATTTGAAGTTTTCACAAAATCCTTTACTAAAGTATTTAATCTTTTAGCAGAATTATGCCCTAAAACTTTAACAATATATTTTGGTATTTGTTCTTCGCTTAGTAGTCCTGCTCTTATGGAATCATCTATATCATGGTTTAGATAAGCCATTTTATCACTATATTTAACTACGATCCCTTCGAGCGTAATTATATCATCTATATCTCCGAGTCCACTGTGTTTAAGTATCCCATTAATTACTTCTTCAGTTAAGTTTAGTCCTTTACCATTATTTTCAAGTTTAGTAACTACCCTTACACTTTGCTCATTATGACGAAATCCATCTTTCAGATATTCATTAAGAACTTCTTCTCCATTATGTGAAAAAGCAACATGACCTAAATCATGACCTAATGCTATTGCTTCAATTAAATTTTCATTTAATCCAATCCCAACAGCAATATTTCTTGCAACTTGTGAAACTTCTAATGTATGTGTTAATCTAGTTCTATAGTGATCTCCAAATGTTTTTATATATACTTGTGTTTTATGCTTAAGACGTCTAAATGATTTGCTTTGAATAATCCTATCTCTATCAATCATGTAACAATTTCTAATTTCATCTTCTTCTTCTATAATTTTTCTACCTAATGTTTTTTTTGAAAAAGCAGCTTCTTTAATTAATGTCAAGGCTTCAAAACTCTGATTTTTTTCTCTCACACTCATATATTATCACCTCTTTTTATGTATTCTATATTTATCATCATATTCCTCTATTTATTAGCCATCTTTATTATTTGCAAATATCATAAAAATAATATACTAAAAAAATATAAATTTTTATATAATTCTTTAAGTATATTAATTAACTTTTAATAATAATATTATTATAAAAAGAATTTTATTATTAACGAAATAATAACCTTATAAAGGAGTATATTTATGCAGACTGAAGTTTCATCTTTACAAGAATCTAATCTTTCTCCTGAAATCATAAAAGAAAATGTTCTGCCATACTATAATTTGCAAGACTCGCAAATTTCAATAATTAAATTTAAAAACACAGATAAGCAAAGAGCAGTATATAGAGTAGATTCTAATGAAAAAAGCTATTGTTTAAAGAAGGTCTATTATAATACAAAAGATTTACTATATGTATATTCAGCTATTGAATGGTTATATAGAAATAATATTAGAGTACCAAAGCTTTTACCAACTATTAATAATAACAGATTTGTATCTTATCTAGACATGCTTTTCATACTAACTCCTTGGATTGAAGGTGAAAAATGTAGTTTTGATAACATTAATCATGTTATCCGTTCTGTAAAAAAACTTTCTCTTATTCACTCAATATCTCGTAATTTTCAGCCTATTTTAGGTAGCGCATCAAGAGAAGGATTTGATGATTATTACATATCGACTTTAAAACATTTTCAAGATTTACTCAACGCATCAAATAAAGCCTTTAATTATAAAGATGCTTTTTCAAGACAATTCATTTCGAACTTTGATCTAAATTTATGTCTTGCTAAAATTTCTTTAGACATATCTAATACAATTGATATTAATGATCTGAGTAAATCTTTATGTCATGGTGATTATGTAAATAAAAATTTAATTTTTCCAACTGATCTAGATCCCTGGATAATTGACTTTGATAAATGTAAAATAGATTATTGTGCAAAGGATTTGGCATATTTCATGCGTAGATTACTTAAACGTGAAAATACTAAATGGGATTTAGAATTGGCTTTATCTGTATTAGAAAATTATAATGAATTATCTCCTCTAACAGAATCAGATTTAAAATACTTAATTTCATACATCTGTTTTCCTCAAAAATATTGGAAGATTTCAAGAGATTATTATAAAAATATTCATAAATGCAATAAATCTGCCTTCTTTACTCTGATATCAGATGCAACCTCAAAAACAGACTTTCAATATGAATTTGCATTAAATATAATAGATGCAGTACAACAAAAATTCAATGTAACTTTACTCTAAAGCTCAAATATATATGAGATAGAAATAAAGGATGCTCTGATGTAACACTGCACAAAAGAGTACCCTTTATTTCTGATTTTATTTATATTCAAATATAAGTTCATACAATATATATCCAACTGTTCAGTTAGGTTAGAAATAATCTGAGAAGTAAGGTTTTTCTACTGGTATCAACTGTTCTAGAATTCGAAGCATATAATATTCTGTATGTATTCTTCCGCACTCATATAAAAATGTAGGACGCTTATATCCCATAAGCATAGTTGTTAATGTTTGAATATCCATTTCTATTAGATTAGCGGAATGAATATCATCAGTTTTTTTACAAAATGTTTCTTCACCATTCCAGTAAAGATTGAAAACTCCATTATTCCACTTAGCAATAGAGTCATTTATTTTAAAATTAAGCTTTAGTTTTTGCAATTTCACTAAAAAAGGATATTTTAAAATAAATTCTTGTACGTTTATAATCCTTGCCATAAAATATGGCTCAATATTTTCAATGATTTCACTATCTTCAAATAAAAAAGCCATTGGTTCTCCAGAGTAATTATTGCCTTTTACTACATCTACCATGGAATAATGTGCACTTATATAATTCCAAATTCCATAACGCGCTTCACTATTTAAATAAACCAGTTCTTTAATATAAAATATATCATTCCTAATATAGTAGATTAGATAGCCAAGAGGTTTATGATTTTTATTATAATAAATAGAAGCAATAATATCATCACTATCCCAACGCCAATATTCGTCCCAAGCCAGTTCGTCACGAATCAGCGCTCCATGGTGTTGCATAGAAAAATAATCATGTACATTTAAAAGATCTTCACAGTCCAAATCTACACGCTCCATCATTCCTGTTACGGGTCTTATCTTAGGAAGCTGAGAATCTTTTATTGTAAAAGTTATCTTATCAGAAATAATTTCCCAGCCATGCTTTCTATAAAGAGGAATTGAATACGGATATAAAAAAGAAATAGATTGTCCTTCCTTATGCATATGCATAATAACATGTTTAATCAGTGAGTGAATTAATCCTTTTCCTGTATACTCAGGATAGGTAGCAACTCCAGTAATTCCACCCATATCACAAATATTATCATGAATATTTACTTTCATAGCGTATACTACAATCATTGAAGCTAGTTTGTCGTGGTAGAACCAACCAAGGACATAGGCATTTTGAAGAATAGGCATTTTTGCATGCATAATTTTATCTTCCGTCCAACCGGTATGCAGAAGATCTTCCATTGTTATTTGAAAAGCATAACGTAAAAGTCCATTAAACTGTTCTAAATCATCTTCTGTTAGTTTTCGCATCTTAAAATCACCATATACTTCAATAAATTTTTCTGTATCTTCCATAAATCCTCCTTGTTTTATATAAAAAACATTATTAAATATAATATAAGAACAATATTCATTATTGGTAAAAAATTATTAACTAACAATTTTTTTGAAATATTCATGTTCTAGTGAACGATTGCCTCTCTATTATTTTATTATAAATCTTTGAGTTATACATAGTCAATCTTACATTTTTTCCCTTGTGGATAACAAATAAACAACCAGTTTTCAATCAATTCATTCCAATAAACATAAAAAAATTATTTAGAGACAAATGTATCTATAATAGAATGTGGTTGAATATACTTTCATTTTCTACATTTTCTCTTTATTTCATTCTACTTTTTGTGAAAAATAATACTACATATTGTATAATTTTTTCATAAAAATAAGATATTAAAATTTAATCTCAATTTGATTTTAAGTTTTAATACCTTATGCTTTTTATAGTATGAATAGTCTTAAACTTTAACTGTATCAGTTTAATAGGCTGCTCTTATACTATTTATTTTATTCATTTATCATTTCTTTTAAAGAGATATTAGGGTTATTATATCTTTTTCTACCTATAGTTTTTTCACCATATTCTATCGCCCCATTAGGGCAATATTGGATACATGCCATACATTGTTCACAACTATTTTTCCAGCTTGGTTTACCATTCTTTATTTCTATGTTTTTGACACTGCAAATTTTCTCACAAACGCCGCAAGCGGTACAATTATCCTTTGCTAAAAACAACTTATCCATACTATGAATTCTATCTATTCGCTTATATAATATAGGCCCCAAAATTCTATCAATTAATACTTTACTTTTTTCATAGCCGTAATTTTTCTTTTCTTTAATTATATGAACTATTTGTTGTACCTTTGTTTTTTCTTTATCAAATGCTTTAACTTGAGTTTTATTAGATTTTGCACCATACATAACAATATAATTAATTTTCTTCTGATCCTTTTTCACTATTAAATAATATGCTGACAAAACCATTTCCACAAGCACATATGTCTAAGGATTCAGCTGCACTAAAAGCTAGTAAATTAAAAATAGACGTAGCGAATTATATAATAAGTATAGTTTATAGTAGGAGTATGGAACTTCCAGATGAAAAAATAGCAAGATATAAAAAACTAGATGAATAGCGTTAAATTAAAATATTTAGATAGTATGTTAATTAAATGAACTTCCCTGTATTTAACTTTTCTCTAAGATCATTAAGACTACAGGAATGTCTTGCTTTAGTTTAAAATAGTACTAACTATTATTACTAAAGAGCAAGTAGGATTTTGATGCGCAATTCCCTAAGTGGTTGTGTCACTCTTTATAATTTGTAACAAACAGATGCCTGAGTGTCTAAGACACTTCCGATAAATTTAGCAACCTCTAAGTGTTTAGGATGAACAAGATATTTATCCAAGTCTTCCAACGATGCAAACGTTGTAATTAAAATTATATCATAGTTGCTTTGGCCAGGACGAATATTTATTTCTGCCTGTATATCTAACAGAACTTCTATTTTTCCTTTCATACTTAGAAGAACTTCCTGTGTTTTTTTAATGCTATCAACATCTCTATTTTTTAATTTCAATAGTAAATTATTTATAATCATGTTTACCTCCCAAAATATTTAATGCAGTTTGTGCGGTCTCCTGTTCATTTAGTAAAAGTACAATTTTATTCAGCAAAGCTGTGAATGCGTGTTCTATGTAAATGTGTGTTGCCGGGTACAATTTTGTAAAAAAATAGAAACAGCTTGCGTGAAGGTTTATCATTGGATTTTATAAAGTCTATACCATATTCCAAACGTATATGTGCTAAAGTAGACCATCCTATATCCAGTGAATAACCCAGTTTACAACGATCACCAATATGAAGTTCTTTTGGTTCAACAGACAGGATTGCATTCTTAAACAAAGGTTTTTCAGCTGAAAAATTTGCATAGCCAAAGAGTGCCATTACTTTTGGATTAGCCTTTTTAATAAGAGTACGGCAGCCTTGGCGAAGAATCCAATCTGTATCTTGATTATTACCTATCCATCTTTGAGCTGTTTCTAAAACAATATCAGGATTATCCTTTGCAATATCATTTTTACATTATATTATCATTTAAATAAGTTTAGTCATCTTTCCAGGAAGCTTTCGTTGGATGGAGGATATATGAATTATTGCACCTTTTTGCTGTTTAATCATAGAAGGTAAAAATCCACGATCCAAACGTACAGCTGAAAAAAAGATTTTGATTAAAGGTTTGTAGCCAATCGTCATCATTTAAGGTTAATGCTCCAGCAGTGGAGGATGAAGAACCACCTACATTGTTGATTAAAATATCCAATCCACCAAGCTTTTCAAGAGTTTCCTTAATAATTTTTTCAGTACCTTCTGGTGTACTTACATTTGCTTGAATGAATCCCACAGAATCAAGTAAATCATCAGGTATAGTTCGTGCAGTTGTTATTATTGTTGCACCAGCCTTAAGTAGACGCTCAACAATTGCTCTACCAATACCTTTGGTTCCACCTGTTATAAGTACGCGTCTACCATCAAGCTCTTTGTTAATATCAAATGATAAAATGTTTTCCATAATTAAGAATACCTCCTCTAAGTTAATTTGTTTTACTTGACTAGTATAATGAATTAAACTTGACGACATCACGTCAAGTTTTGGAATAATATTTGTTTGTCATATTATCCAAACGACTAATAATCTCATCACGTACACTTTTAGGTTCTATAACTTCAAGTGTTGTCCCAAAAGAAAAGAGATAGTTATAGAGCCATTCACCCTCTGGCATTGAAACCACTACAGTGTATGAACCATCTTTATTTATTGTAATATCTTCTTCTGAAAAATCATCATATACGCGGTAAGCTCCGTCTGATGATATTTTTAGGTTAAGATGAATCTGCTTTGTAGATGTTTCAGATACCGACTTGTGTGTAGATTCTTGTGAATTTTGGTGAATACAAGACTCTTCTGTAACATGAATATTTTTCATACGGGTTATCTTAAAAGTTCTGCATGCCATTCTCTGAAGGCAATATCCTTGTAGATACCAGGCTTTATCTTTAAATAACAGCTTAAAAGGTTCAACATAGCGCTCACTTTTCTGACCAGTAACACTAAAATAAGAAAAAATAATTACTTTTAGTTCAACTATTGAATTTTTAAGAAGGCTAAAAACTTCATTTTGTTTTTTATTGCTTCCCCAGTTAGAGAAATCTACTTCAATCCAGTTAACATTACTTCTTTGAAATATAATACTTAATTTTGATAACACATCATCAAGTTCAGGGTATCCTGTTGCTGATAAACTTTGCAGAGCAATCAAAATTTTATTTTGTTCTATTTCTGAAATCAATGATTTATCGAGTATAAACTTATCTACTAGTGCAATTCCGCCGCCTTTGCCCTGGCTTGAATAAATAGGAATTCCAGCTTGACACAGAGCGTCAATATCTCTATAGATTGTTCTTACTGATACTTCAAAATGTTCAGCTAATTCTCTGGCTGTTATGGATTTTTTTCCGAGTAGAATATATATAATTTGAAACAATCTACTAATTTGCATAACTTCCCTCATATAAAACATACAACATATAACTTGACAATACTACGTCATATTATGTGAATTAATTTTATTACTATGCGTTGGGTTTTATTTATGATACATAAGATGATGTTTATATTTTTAATTTAGCTATTATAACTTGACGTGATGTGGTCAGGTTATACTTGTTATAGTTAAAAAGATCGATCATATAAAATAATTATTAAAAAATAGAATTATAAAGGAGATATACCAATGAATATAAAATTACAAGAACCTATTAAAACTTATTTCAACACATCAAATAACCCAGATCCAAAGACGTTTATTTCAATTTTTGCTGAAGATGCGGTTGTAATGGATGAAGGTCAAGAGTACGTTGGTTTAGATAAAATCAAAGAGTGGAGTGCAAAGCAACATTTTGCAGCTAAGCTTAAATTAGAGGTTACAAATGTTGTTGAAAAGAATTCTATAACTATTGTTACATCTAACGTGGATGGTGACTTTGATAAGACTGGACTTCCAGATCCTCTGTTATTAGATTTTCATTTCACTGTATTTAAAGGAATTGTAACTAAGCTAGAGATTTTATTTGCTGCGAGCAGATAAATCAAAGTAAAATAATATGAAGAAAAGGAGAATTACATTTATTTCATTAAAGTTAATTATGAAAAATGTACTAAATGCGGTTTATGTGTAAAAATCTATAGGTGCACATTGGTCATGATTAATTCAGGACCAAGAATTGCTAAGAATCTTTGTATTGAATGTGGTCACTGTATCGCTGTTTGCCCAAATAGTGCTTTAGATAATATAAGAACCCCATTACAGAAGCAAGTGCAAATACAAAAAGAGACGTTAATAGATTCTGATACTGCTGCTACTTTTCTTAGATCCAGACGATCCATTCGTTCCTTTCTGAAAAAGGCTGTATCACGTGATGTAATTCGTAAGCTTCTTGATATAGCCAGATTTGCACCGACAACCTGTGACTCTCAAGGAATTTCATATCATGTTATAGATAATCATAATACCTTGCATGATATTTCTTAAGTTATATAAAACAATATTGACCAAAACCAAATTAAACAAAAATGCTAGTATAATGCGGATTGACGTATATTTAATATTTAATATTTATAACTCGATAGTTCCGTGACACCGAAACAGAATTTCATAGTATCTTTCACCTAGCGCAATCACAGCAACTTAGTGAATGATGTTACTTTCTACTAAAATTTCATTCCAAAATAAAAATTTACATATAAAAATATAAGATATTGTACTTAAAATCAATAATGAATTTATGTTACAATACCCTATACATTTTATAGCATAACCCCTCTCAAGCGCTCATTATATCAAGCTTTCAGATTAAAATTATACTATTAATTTTATTTATTCGATCGGTCTTGGTTGTTTTACTTGTGCTTGTGCTACTGCTATCATAAAAGACCAAGTACTATTTTTCACTAAAATAATGTTCTTTTATATAAGGCATATTAAAATAAATAACAAGTCAGTATACTAGTCTATTTCGTGTCATACTTGGTCGGTATGTTCACCTCATAGCTTACTATGAGGCAAACACATCTCCTTGTCTGACGCAAAATATACATCGCATCTTTGACTTGTTATTTTCTTTAATACGCCTAATTCTGATGAAGAACATTATTTCTAGACATCAAATTTATTAGTAAAATCCGTTAATCTTTGAGAAATTTCAGCTTGACTTTGAGCTGACTTTGCCACTTCTAAAATAGCATAAGTTATTTCATTTACACTATTTAATATTTCCTCAGAATTATTAGCTGATTCTATAGTTGTTACTGATAGCTTTTCCATTGCATTAGCTACTTGGTCTATGACATCTTTCATTTGTTTTGCTGAAGTAGCTATATCACTTGACATATTATTAACAAATTCTGCATCTTTCTCATATTGAACACCTGTAGTCATAAGTAAATGATAGCTTGGTTTTACTCCTGTTTCAAGATATTCTAAAACATCTTTCCCATTCTTCGATAAATTATCAAATGCACCTTGGACCTTACTCACCATCCCTTGGATACTTGCTACAGCATCAGAAGATTGTTCTGCAAGACCACGTACTTCATCTGCTACCACTGCAAAGCCTTTTCCCATTTCTCCTGCTCTAGCTGCTTCAATAGCTGCATTTAATGCAAGTAAGTTTGTTTGTTCTGCTATTTCTCCAATTGAATCTGCCATAATAGCTATCTCCTTAACTATTTTACCATCATCTATAGCCTTAAGCATATTAGTTCGACTCTTTTCATAAATTGCATTTCCATGTTCTATATTTTGTGTAGCTTTTTCTTTTATTTCAATTGCTCTTTTCTTAATTTCAACTGCAGACCTGAAGCTATCATTAGCCTTATTGCTTAACTCAATTGTCGCATTTTCAATTTTTTCAGTTGATGCATTCACTTCCTGAGTAGTTGCACTTAAATCATGAATTCCTTTAGTTATTTGTTCAGTACCTTCATTAACCATATCCATTTTTGAAGAAACTTCTTCTGACGTAGCTGATAATTCTTCACTAACAGCACTTATATCACTTGAACTATTAATTATCTCTGATATAAGAAGTTGCATGTTTTCTTTTGCCTTATTTAATTCTCTAGCAAGAACTCCTATTTCATCCGTTGAATTAATATTTATGTTCTTTGTTAAATCACCATTGCCTAGGTTTCCTGCAAATTCAACTACTTTTTTAAGTTCTTTTGATATAATCATAGATACTAAGAGTCCTAATGCAATTGAACAAATAAACCCTAACACAGTAATTGTTATTATTAGAAATTCTGATTTATTATATGTAGTATTATTATTTGCGTATATAATGTCAGCATCTTTAATCGATACCTCATTTAATTCATTTAACCCCTGAAATAAAGTTGTACTAACATCTGCTGTTCTTGAGATTTGGCTTATTGCTGACTCATAATCTACTACTTCTACGAAATCAACTATCTTTTTGCCCATATTCAAGTATTCTTTAGATGAATTATCAATTTTCTCTAAAGTGTTCTTATCTTTCTCCCCTTCCTCTTTACTTTTAACGCTTCTAATACCTTCATTTAATTCTTTTATCTTAGCAAATAATTCTTCATTCTTTTTAGTTAAACCATCTATTTCATTAATAATTTTTTCATTTTCACCCGCATCCATTTTTTCATTATATGCCATCTGAACTAAATCTGTTCTAATATCTGAATAATTTTGTTTTATATTACCAATGTTCGTTACAGTGGCTAAGTTATGGTCATGAAACACTATCACCGTATTTCTTATTTTATTCATATCACTCAGTCCTATAAATCCTACAACTGCTATGAATATTGATACCAAAATAATTACTGATATTAATTTAATTGACATTTTTAAATTTTTGAATAATTTTATCACGCTAGTATCCCCCTTAAATAATTTATATAAAAAATTGTACATTGGTACATAATTTTCTTCCCATTGACAATTTTACATTTCAAGTATAACATTGTTCTTATAAAGATAAACATGTCTATATTTACATGTTTCATTTTTACAATTATATTTTTATTTGATAAAAGGAGGATAAATACAATGGCAGAAAAAAAAATATTTAAAGACTTAAATGATTTTTTAGGAACACATTTTATCTACACTTATGATAATGGTTGGGAATACGAATGGTATGCAAAAAATGATCATACTGTTGATTATCGTATCCATGGCGGTATGGTAGCTGGACGTTGGGTAACAGACCAAGAAGCAAATATTGTAAAATTAACAGATGGTGTATTTAAAATCACTTGGACTGAACCAACTGGTACTGATGTAGCTTTAGATTTCATGCCAAACGAAGGAAAATTACATGGAGTTATCTTCTTCCCAAAATGGGTTCATGAACATCCAGAAATTACAGTGACTTATCAAAATGAACACATTGATTTAATGGAAGAATCTCGAGAAAAATACGAAACTTATCCTAAATATGTTGTTCCTGAATTTGCAAACATCACTTATATAGGTAATGCAGGACAAAATAATGAAGATGTTATCTCTGAATCTCCTTATAAAGGTATGACAGATGATATTCGCAACGGCAAGTATTTTGATAAAAACTACAAAAAAATCAAAAAATAAAACCTATCCTATTTGAGAAAGAGTAGGCAATTATTTGTTTACCCCCTTCTCACACTACCATACGTATCTTTGGGTATCCGACGGTTCATTAGCATTTAATGTATCATTTCATATACTTGACTTAGATTAATAACTCATAAGGCACATGAAAATAAATAACAAGTCCAAAGTTGCCATGAATATTTTTCATCAGGCAAGG
>LIDZ01015616.1_pt81 | contig 18777 bp, 17 predicted proteins | sample 644651 | NCBI WGS metagenome assembly LIDZ01 (sample SAMN03856242, study PRJNA289617) | food metagenome | isolation source: wine grapes on drying loft during traditional withering process | host: Vitis vinifera cv. Corvina | place: Italy: Gargagnago di S. Ambrogio di Valpolicella | collected 2014-01 | reverse complement strand
GTTGCGGGGGTTGAATTGGGAGAGGACATCCCGTTTTCTTTTTATGGATACTTCGGTGTAGATTTCGGTGGTACTGACGCTGGAATGGCCCAATATTTCCTGGACGGCACGGAGATCGGCTCCGTTCTCCAGCAGTTGTGTTGCGAAAGAATGGCGCAGGTAATGAGGAGTGGATTTTTCGTTAATATTGGCTAATTTCCGATACTTGCTAAAAATATCTTCCACACCAAAGATCGATAATGCTTGGCCGTATTTATTCAGAAACAAAGTATCCATTTTGGGCTGAAACAGTTCCCTAACCTCCATCCATTCATGAAGTTTATCTATCAGCTCACTGCTGGATAAATATAATAACCTCTCTTTGCGCCCCTTCCCAAAAATAACCACCACTCTGTTCTTTAGATCAATATCCTCCAGATGTATTTGTGCAAGCTCTCCTATTCGTATGCCGGTGGAGAATAATAAATCAATGATTGCATCATTGCGAATGGATAAACGGGTACGAAAGGGGGTAGTCAGTTGATCCCGATCCAGTTTAGGAGAATGAAGCAATCGTTCGATTTCCTCTACGTCCAGGGTTTTTGGGATTCTTTTGGCTGTTCGAAATTTTTTGCCAAAATTATTGAGGGGGGATTGCTCGATCCAATTCTTTTGCACCAAGAAGACAAAAAAAGCTTTGATCGATATGTATTTTCTTTTGATGGTGGAATCTTTGAGCGGGGTGGAAGTATTGAAGCTATGAAAATAGTGGTGAAGGCTGTCACTAGTTATCGTTTCAATGTTATTCTCGGATAACCAGGTGTGCAGCCTGTTTAAGTCGGAAAGATAAGCTTTAATAGACTTAGATGACAGGTTTTTCTCAATAATTAGGAAAGAAACGTATTTCTCTAAATACGGATGTAATTCTGAAACGGGAAAGGCCAATGAAATTCCTCCTGGATGTAGATGATTATTTTCACAACTTTTCAAAGTATATCAGAGTCTATCGGCTGAACGGTGTATTATCAATTTTGAGATTAAGGGTGGAACAACTATTATTTTGTAAACTCGGTAAAGTGTAGTATATTTTAAATAAATTAAGGGAAAGAGGAGGCTCCACTAATGTCGATAGCTACAACAATGATAATACGGCTGGAGATTCGAAAATCGGAGGCGTCTTTTGGAGATGTGGCTTCCGGAATTGCCGCAGCGGGCGGGGATATTGTTGCTATTGATGTTATACGTGCAGGTAAGGATGTGACTACCCGGGATATCACGGTAAATGTGCAGGATGCAGGTAATGAAGAGGTTGTAAGCGTATTATCTAATATGCCGGGGATTAAAGTGATAAATGTGTCGGACTCGACTTTTTTGGCCCATATCGGTGGCAAAATAGAAATTACGCCTAAGATGCGCATCAAGAACCGAGAGGATCTGTCGCAGGTATATACACCTGGTGTGGCTCGTGTCAGCATGGCAATAGCTCAAGACCCTAGCAAAGCTTATTCTTTGACGATGAAAAGGAATACGGTAGCCGTTGTTACCGATGGAACTGCGGTGCTCGGGTTAGGGGACATTGGACCGGAAGCGGCGATGCCGGTGATGGAGGGTAAGGCCATGCTTTTTAAACAACTGGCTGGGATTGACGCATTCCCTCTGTGCCTAAATACAAAAAATGCAGATGAAATCGTGAATATTGTGAAAGCGGTTTCACCGGGATTTGGCGGAATTAATCTGGAGGATATCAGCTCTCCACGCTGCTTTGACATTGAACGGCGGCTTGTGGCTGAACTGGATATTCCGGTATTTCATGATGATCAGCACGGAACGGCGGTTGTAGCGTTGGCCGGTCTGTTAAATGCGCTGAAGGTAGTAGGGAAAACCATCGAAAACGTCAAAATTGTTGTTGTCGGCATCGGTGCGGCAGGAGTCTCTATCTGTAATCTATTGCTGGCTGCGGGAGCGCAGAATATAAGTGCAGTTGACCGCGCGGGCATTCTCAGCCGAGAAATAAACTATGAGAATGCGGAATGGCAGAAGCTGGCCGCTTTGACGAATCCCGCAGGAACAGTGGGCGGACTTCAGGAAGCGATGGTGGGTGCGGATGTGTTCATCGGGGTGTCTGGTGGGGGCATTCTGAGCGTGGATCATTTAAAAAGCATGGCCCCGGACAATATCGTCTTCGCCATGGCTAATCCCTCTCCCGAAATCGAACCGGATTTGGCGGAGCCGCATGTACGGGTTCTGGCGACCGGAAGAAGTGATTATCCGAATCAGATCAACAATGTGTTGTGTTTTCCTGGTATTTTCCGCGGTGCGCTGGATTGCCGAGCCAGAACGGTAAATCTCGAAATGAAGCTGGCAGCGGCGCGGGCTATTGCTTCGGTTGTCCTTGAGGATGAATTAAACGAACAGTATATTATCCCTAGTATTTTTAATGAAAAAGTAGTGGAGCACGTCCGTCTGGCAGTCATTGAGGCAGCAATAGCTACGGATATGGCCCGCCGGATTCCTCCGGATATTGCGGATAGAGAGAAATAACAGGTTAGCAGACAGACTGCTGCTTTATGAGAGAGCGGTCTGTCTGTTATCTATATCCTCATACATTCATTTATTTGCATAATAATCTTTTGAATACTCTCTTTAATGTCTAGCAAATTCACGAAAAGAATAAGTACAGTTACCTTGTCTTTACTATGATAGGTAATAGGTTTAGTTAAATCTTTTACGCGCTGGTTCCAGGGATAGAGCAGAATAACCAGCTGGGAGTTATACTTTTTGTTATAAGCATACATCTGGTACATATCGGCTTGCGAAATCCCATAATTGCTATTCGTCATCGATAACAGCTTCCATTTTGTATCCAGTACAATAGTGGAATGTTCATGCTGGACTACAATGTCGGGTTTTAACAGGAAGCGTCGTTCGGGTTCATCAAACAGGTGGTACATTCTATCCTGAGTTTTCATCTGATAATAAGTTTTGTCCAAACCTTGGTTCAGCTTTACCGCGATATAGCTTTCAAAGATCTTTTCCATTGGGAATAGAAGGGCATAAGCCACTTGGCTGCCGGAGAAGGTGGTGAAGCTTTTATTAAGCAGGAAGACTCTGCACCATTTTAGAATATTTTCATACTCTTTCATATTGCGATTCGATATAATTTTCCCGAAATCTACCTCGTAATTAATGGACGGATCGACAGCTTCAAATGCGGTTAATAAAGTCCGAAGTTCTCTCTGACTAGTCGTACTGGAAGTTAATTTCCTTAGGAATTCCAAGGTGGCCTTAACCAATTTGTTCTCCGCACGATTGATATTAAAGACATCATACTCTATGAAAAAGCGTTCTTTATGCGCAATGTTAGCGATAATGTGCTGTGAAACTAAGAGTTTCCCCTTATAAAAAAACTCGTTATCTTGCTGAACCATATATGCCGATTTCAGCCCGCGTTTGACCAATGTATACGTTTCTTCAATAAACATGCGAATGAATATTTCGAACACACTGTTTTTTTCAATATGTAGACTGGCAACATTAAAATGCTTAAATGGAATCTCTTTGAGTGCCTTCAGCATTTCTAGGAATACTCGTTTAATCTCGATTTCAGAACCAACATTATCTTTGTTGTATAGTTTAGGCAGAATTTCAATTACAGTACCATCCTTCATGGTGATCAAGCCGACATAATTTTTGGCACTGATAATTTTCCCGACTCCACGTTTACTGGAAATGCTCATTAATTCTAATGGTGATGTATCAGAATCTTGTTTATTTGCCAATATAAATTGTTCCAACTGATCAAAGGTTGGCTGGGGTAGAAAATGTAGATGCTCTGATTGCGCAGCTTCATTATAGGTAAAGGAATCGTATTCTACGATCACATATGGTTTTTTCATGTCATCTACCTCACAAGCTATATATTTTGAAGTAGGAATTAATATTCCCAAAGGCTTGTTCGTTCACGAAGTATACGACTTCATCATCCAAATCCATTAAGCTTGTATTCCCAAATAGCTTCTTCGAATCAATTTGCTTAGCGCTAATAAATTGTTCTGTTATTCCTTTGTTGTGATCTCCAAGCACAAGTTGGATTTTAAGATAATCCTCACAGAAGTACTCTTGCAATAGCGGAATAATTGTATTCTTAAAAATTCGGGAAAGGTTCTCTAAAGTGGGCATGCTTATTAGTGATATAAAGTAGGCATGGCCAATAGTATGTTCTCTGTCGTACAGGACTTCTATGCGGCTATTCATGCTGGACAACATATCAGTGATATGGATTCCTTCAACCTTAATATCCTTAAATATCTGTGGATTAGGCAAAATTTCAGAGAATTGGAAGCGGCGGCGCAGTGCAGTATCAATCAGAGCAATGGATCTATCAGCGGTATTCATAGTGGCAAGTATATATACATTATCAGGCACGCCAAACTCTATCTGTGAGTAGGGCAGCTTCACCTTTATCTCTTCCATTTGTCCAATACGTTTTGAGGGTTCAATTAATGTAATCAATTCACCAAATATCTTGGAGATATTTCCACGGTTAATTTCGTCAATGATAAATACATAATTATTTGTATTCTCAGTGACACTGGTACCCAGTGCGGAACTATGTTTTTGTACTATTTTCAATGTATCGGCAAGTGTTATCCGGTTTAATCTATAGACTGAACCTAAGGTCATTACCGTATTTCCATTTAATTCATATATATTTTCTCGAATATCCTTGATGAGCCAAGTTACTTTTCGTGACCGTTTATAGTCATTTACATCCTTGAGCCATTCATAGTCACCAGTTATTACACCGATAGCATCTATATTTTTTTCATCGTATAAGGATAGTACAATATCTCCAATAGACATTTCATTAATAAAGCGCGACAAAATATTTTTTCCTTTATCAGCACTGAAATCTGTCTCGTCTGTAATCATTTCTCCATAGATGTCCCAACCGATTCTTATTCTATCATTGGTAAGACAATCTCTCCGTACATAATTTTCACGTGATCCACCTAGAGATACTTTCCAAATTGTAGGATCTACTCCGATTCCATATTCATTTTGATCCTGTATAATTGGATTTTGTGCCGTTTCACAGAATTTCTTGAATATTCCTGGCTTGATTTGATATGACAAATTGTCCCCGCTATTCTCTGTATCACCTACTGTTTCAAGCTGAGGCTTAATCCCTTCAATAAACTCTTCGTAACCGTAAGACTGATGGAAGGTAGTAAATATAATTTGTTCATTATTTTTGTAGGCATGATATCGAGTCAAAATAGCCTTATAGCCTTCCTCATAACCGGCTGTCTCAATTTCCTGATAAATGGTACGGAGTGCTTTATTCTCAATAATGGCAACTGCATAAACCACTGTGTTATACGTTTTCCCAGTTCCGGGAGGCCCATATAATATAATGTTTTTGTCCATGGGTATAACCTCCATTTCATTTAGCGAACTTATGGGTGCAGTAAGTTTGGAATGGTCATCAGGATCAAGGATAGCTTGCTGTTCTTGGTGGATCAGAAAATCCTCATAGTTTTTGAGGGCATATTGGAAGGCTCTGTTGCCAGCTTTGTCATTGACTTCATTAAAATTCACTGCATTTTCCATTATGATTCGTTCTCTTTTGAAAATCTCACTTGATGCTATCTCATAGATATTAGTAGTTTTCAATAAAATACCAGTAAGTCTTCTAGGAGCAGTTGATAATGAGGATGCATAGCTTACTATTGTATTTGCGGTATAATTTTCTCCGTTCGCTTTTTTTTGCAAACTTAACCAATCTTTAAATCGTTTCGTTTGATCTTTTGCATTATCTGCCATTTGTCATATCTCCATCTTTAATAGATTTGAATAAAGTATATATGGGGGATACCCAGAAAGCTACCAATAGATGGGAAATTATTTCGAATTAAAGAACATACAAAGCCTGAATAGTTGTAGATCAACCCGTATGAAGTCTAAACTTTCCCCGTAACTACGACCAAGTCCTAATTGGAGCATATCAAACTTACTTGATTTAGCTGTAGCTTTTCTTATGTGAAAATATACAATTAAGGAATGCAAACCAATATTAATGAATGGGGTAAGAAATATGTACACAAGGATACATATACTGGGCGCTTCAGGGGCAGGGACTAGTACTCTAGGAAGGGAATTGACTAGGGTGTTGCCGCATGTTCATCTGGATAGTGACGATTACTTTTGGGAGCAGAAATACTCGAAGCAGACTGATGTTGCAGCTAGGCTCATAAAGGTGAAACAGGATCTATGCCGTAAGGAGCCATGGATATTGTCCGGTGCGGTTTGTGGCTGGGGAGATGAACTGAGGCCTTTTTTTGATCTCGTTATTTATTTGTGGGTGCCGTCGGAGTTACGACTTGAGCGTTTAAGGGCAAGGGAATTCGAGCGCTACGGTTCAGAGGTATTACCAGGTGGGAATAAGTATGAAGATATGCAGACTTTTCTGGACTGGGCTGCTTTATACGATAGGGCTGGAATTGAAGTTAGAAGCAAGGTTCTGCATGAGGAATGGATGTCAGTGCTGGAATGTCCAGTTCTACGAATGGAGGGAGATCTCACGACTATTGAGCGTGTTGAGACAGTGTTGTCTTACATGTCCTAACGTTGGAAGGGGTGCTTTTGAATGGGACGGACAGAAGGAGCAGTTTGAGCTGAAGATCCGTAAATACTGTTGCTATTGAAGGGAGCTTTATGAAGATCGGGTTGGTCAGACACTTTAAAGTAGTGGATCAGTCGGAGCGGAAGTGGATGTTCGGCAAGCAGTTTAATAAGTGGGTCGAACAGTACAACGAATCGGGTATTCAGCCGATGGCGTATAACGGACAGGAGCATGTATGGGATTTATGCTGGAGCAGTGATCTGTCCAGGGCTGCTCATTCTGCTCAATTGATACACTCAGGTGATATTACTTATACGGATCAGTTAAGAGAGATCGATGTTGCTGCTGTTCCGCTGGCAGGAATCAAACTGCATTACATCCTCTGGTTATTACTTGGGCGAATGGCCTGGCATTTCGACCATCATTCACAGCCCGAAGGCAGGACTTCAACGATACGACGCGCTAAGGAACTTCTGGATCTTTTGGAATCCAATGATGCCTCATTAAATGTCTTAATAGTAAGCCATGGAGTCTTTATGCATGTAATTGTTCAAGAGTTGAGACGTAGAGGCTATAAAGGCGCTAGTATGATTAATCCGCGCAATGGAGAACTTTATATACATGAGAAAGTAACTCACAATGAACCAGAAAGCAGGAACTACTAAATGGTCATCATTAAAGAAATCGAAGCGGAATCGCTTAGGGCATTAAGCGGGTTATATCAGGAGTTGATTAACAGACCCACTGACTTTAACAAGCTGGAGCAGGTCTTTAAGGTAGTTAAGGCGGATAGCCGCTACATAGTGTTGGGTGCTTTTGTGGATGGAGAATTGCTGGGGTCGTTGATGGGGATTGTCTGCCAAGATCTTGTAGGCGATTGTAAGCCGTTTATGGTCATAGAGAATGTAGTGGTTTCTTCGACAGCCCGGCGCTTGGGGATTGGTAAAAAACTCATGATCGCGATTGAAGAAATTGCGCAGGAACGAGACTGCTACTATATCATCTTGGTGTCTGGGGCGCAGCGGAAGGAAGCGCATGTGTTCTATGAGTCGTTAGGCTACAGAGACGAGCAGGTAGAAGGCTATCGGAAACATCTGACTTCACATTAACTTTTCATTTTCTATTTCGGATTGCAGGTTATCTCAAAATATATGAAATAAAAAACGGAGTCTGCGTAAGCGCAGCTCCGTTTTTCTATGCAAAAGATTATTAATTTATCGGGAACTCATCCTTAGTGTACCCAAGACACTTTGATATTTGGATTGCGGTCTCTTTGACAAGGTTACCAACTACTGAAATGTCTTGAATGGAGAGCTCTGTCCGCAGAGCGGTTATGCTGATCGCTGCGACTAATATATTCTGATCGTTATAAATAGGAGCAGCTATACAACGAACACCGATTTCTCCTTCTTCATCCTCAATAGCGTAACCTTGCTTACGGATAGATTCCATAGCAGTTTTGAATTCGCTCCAACTAGTGATTGTGTTTTCTGTCTTTTGAGGTAAGCCTTTTTCCTTAATGATCTCTTCAACTACAGCAAGGGGGGAGTAAGCTGCAAGCGCCTTCCCAACACCAGATACATGTAGCAGCTGTCTCTGACCAATATAAGTGGAGAATTTCACGAACGATTGACTCTCCAGTTTCTCAATAAAAAGGGCTTCACCATGGTCCAGCGTAGCCATATGAACGGTAAATCCTGTGCGCTCCAGAAGAGTTTGCATAAATGGCTTCGCAAATTCTCGAATATCCATTTTGTTTAAGATCGAAGAGCTTATGGTTAGAAATTTCGTGCCTAGCTTATATTTGCCTTCCTCTGTTTTATTAATGTAATCATGACCTTCCAAGGTATTGAGGATAAAGAAGGCACTGGTTTTGGGAATATCAACTAACTTGCAGATATCACTAACACCCAGGGGGTTTCTTTGTTCTGCCAAGATTTCAATAATAGAGAGCGCTTTATCAAGAGCGGGTACATTATATTTCTTGTTTGGTTTTTCTTCTATTAGCGTGATCGACTTGTCTTTTATTTCTTTCATATTTAACAACCCTTTACATTGGATTTGATAGGACTTTAATTCAAGGCAACCCAGTAGGTTGTAGTATTTATTAAACGTTGTTTACATATTAAATCATATCATGGATGGAGGGAGAGAATCAAATGTTCAGGAGTAACATATTTTTACAATTGCACTTAATATATATGCTGAAAGGAACAACCAGGAATGCGCTTATAGAATTCACTGAAAATAATGATGTTAGAAAAGCTAACAATTCATTGACAACTCAAATTTAATCTATTATATTTTTGACATACAAAACGTTGTTTAAGAAAAAGAGGTGAGCCTGCGACATTATTCAAGACAAACCATTATAGGGAGGATTCCATTCAATGAAAAAGAAAAGCTTGGTTTCGTTGGTTATTATGCCTATGGTCATTACTTGTTTACTTGCAGCTTGTGGTAGTAAAGAAAATACGAACACGTCCACAACCGCTGCCAGTGCGGCTCCAAGCAATGCGGCTAGCGCTGCACCGACTACCGAAACTCCTGTACTTAAGGGTGAGGTTAACGTATTAATTGGAGAATCCTTACTTGGTGGCATACATGAAGAACTGGTTACACAATTTGAAAGTGAATATCCAGATATCAAGATTAAGGTGGAAGCTCTTCCAGATGGGGGGATATTCGATGCTTTACGCACGAAGATTTCCACCGCGGAAATGCCGGATTTGTATGAGATTAATATTGGTCATGTAACGACTGGATTAGCAGATGAATCAGGGTACTTATATGACTTGAAGGATATGGAAGCTATGGGCAACTATCTCGATTCCGTGAAAGGCGCATCCATATATAATGGCAAAATTGTTGATTTCTCCTTGGGCTCTGGTGTGTTGGGTCTAGATTATGACAAAAAAGCGTTAGCTGAATTAGGGTACACAGAGCCGTTTAAAACATGGGATGAAATGATTGAGGCTGGAAAGAAGCTGAAGGAGCAAGGTAAGGATCTATTAGTTTATAGTTCGAAGTGGGAAACCGCGATATCAAATATCTTCCATTGGACGTTTGGACACAAAGCCATAGTAGATCCGGAATTTAAAGAAGCCTATCTTACAAATTCGATCGATTGGACCAAAGAGGGCTATCGTGATGTATTGGTGGAAGGCTTTGAAAGATTCAAAGAATTAAATCAATTTGTACGCGTCGGAAGCTTTACGAATGAGGTAGAAGTAGCACGCCAATCTTTTACGAATGGTGAAAGTTTAACATTAATCGGCGGTTCATGGGAAGCAGGCTCGATTCATAAGCTGAATGCGGATTTAGATTTAGGGTTTATGAATTTACCTTATGCCGATGAGAATGAGAATCCAGTTATTTTCGTACCAGAAGATGGTTTAGCCATCAATGCCAAGTCGGAAAATCTCGAAGCCACCAAATTTTTCGCTAACTGGTTGTTCAGCAAAGAAACATATGCCAAGATTCAAAAAGCAAAAGGCAGTATGTCTGCTCTGAAAGGTGTGGGTGATTTGGACCCTGCCTATGTGGACGTGCCGAATTGGTTGGCTACAGATCGTGTGATCTCATTCGGGAATACTGGACCTGTTCCAGGTCCAACATGGATCGCTCTAGGAAACGCAGCTCAGAAGTATACGTTTGATGATAAATTGGATGAAAGTATTGACCAATTTATTAAAGAGTATGACAAAACAAAAGCCAAATAAGGTCGATATCTTCAGCTCTTTGCAAACCTAAAAGTTAAAACTGGGTCCATGTGATCCAGTTTTAGGGCTTGCTTTCATTGTTAACCTACACCCAATAGTCATAGGGAGGTCCTCCATGCAGAAACAAATATTGTGGACAGGTATATTCTTTATGCTCCCGATTTCAATGATTTTATTTGTTTTTTTGTTTTTGCCTATTCTGCAGTCGCTGTATTACAGCCTCACCAATTGGACGGGCGTAGGGGATTACAGCTTTATCGGTTTCGCTAATTATCAATCGATCTTTACGGATAGCGTATTTATGGATACTTTAAAGCGAACGCTGTTCATCGGATTAACTACCGCTTTATTCACAAATTTAGCTGGACTTTTTATTGCTGTATTGCTGGATCAATCTTTATTCACCAAAAATATATTGCGTGTGCTCTTTTACCTGCCCAATGTTATTCCTTTCGTTGTTGCTGCTTTTGTATGGAGATATATGCTGGATGCAAATGGGGGGCTTCTGAATAGAACACTTTCGTTGCTGCTTTCGAAAAATATTCATATTCCCTGGGTGGATTCCCCTACCTATGTGGTGTGGTCCATCATTGTGATTTCTGTTTGGCAAATGATGGGTCCTGTCATCATCGTGTATATTGCGGCATTACAGGGAGTGCCGGAACATTTAAAGGAGGCTGCCTTAATTGAGGGTGCTTCTCCTCTCAAAAGTTTTTTTAGTGTAACTTTACCAATGATTGCACCGGGGATTACGGTGAGTGTGCTTATTGGATTATCCAATGGGATACGTATTTTCGATCTGCCTTTTGCTCTGACAGGGGGAGGACCTGCTAACTCCAGTGAGACTTTATCCATCCGGATCTACCGCTATGCGTTTCAGTCCTCTGACTTAGGATATGCCATGTCAGCCTCATTTATATTGACACTGCTAGTCATACTTATAACCTTCTTCTTTGTGGCCATGTCGAGAAGATATGAGGTAGGAGCTGAGGGAGCATGACCATTAGGGGGAGGAAATATGCTGTAGAAATATTTACGATTATTTTTGCAGCTATAGTGTCTATTCCTTTGTATCTGGTTGCCATTAATTCTTTGAAGTCCCATGAGGAAATTGTGCGGAAACCGCTGGCATTGCCTCACTTTACCGTTGGATTCAGTAATATCACGCGCGCATTTGAGAAGATGGATATCGTGAAGTCGTATTCTACGACCTTAAGCATTGTTGTGCTTGTGATAGCTTGTGGTGTGCTTTTGTCCATGTTAGCAGCCTATGCCGTTTCGAGAATTAATCAACGACCGTTTAAAGTCATGTATTGGGTGTTTTTGTCGGGAATTCTAGTTCCCATTCAATCCGCCATGATCCCGTTAATCTTCATCCTGAAAACCTTTCACTTAAACAATACCTTATTAGGTATAGCCCTGGTTTATACAGCGATTGTGTCTCCATTTGCCATTTTTGTGTTCAGTGGCTTTATGCGCACGATACCTAGAGAGTTGGAGGAAGCTGCATTTATGGATGGGAGTTCTTTAGTGAACACCTTTTTCAGGATTATTCTTCCATTAATCAAACCAGTCACAGCTACGATTATAATTTTGCAATTTATGTATGTTTGGAATGATATGTTATTACCGCTTGTGCTATTGAACTCTCAAGATCATCCGACAGTCAGTATAGCTTTATACAAGTTCTTTGGAGCTAGAGGCGCTGCAGATTTAAGTTTATTGTTCGGTGGGATCAGCTTGGCCTTACTTCCGGTAATCATTCTATTCTTGAGTCTTCAGCGTTATTTTGTCAAAGGTCTTGTGGCTGGGGCGGTAAAAGGTTGAAAAAACAGGAGGCATTTACCATGAAAACGATGGAGGATGTACAATTATTTGACATGATGCAGCAGCAATTATATTCGGCAGTGATATGTGACAGTTTGGATGAACTGGGCTACCGCAATCAGGCGATGCATGCCAATATTCGTCCGTTGGAACATAACTATATCATTGCAGGCCGCGCAAAGACGATTCTTTCTGTAGATGTATTTTATATTAGTGATAATCCGTACGTGAAAGAAATAGAAGTGATCGATAGCATTAAACCAGGGGAAATTGTGATCGCTGCGACGAATCAATCTACACAAAACGGAATGTGGGGGGAGCTATTATCGACGGCTTCTAAGATGCGTGGGGCACGTGGGGCAATCATTGATGGATACATCAGGGATACGAAGAAAATTATCGAACTTGGATTTCCAGTCTATTCGACAGGATATAAACCGGTGGATTCCAAAGGACGCGGCCTAGTCATTGATTATGATTGTCCGGTAGAAGCAGGCGGTGTCAGGGTTCATCCAGGGGATGTTATTTTTGCGGATTATGATGGTGTCGTTGTGATTCCTAATGCTGTCTTATACCAAGTAGTGGAATTAGCTTTGGCAAAAGTAACTGGAGAGAATCATTCGCGGGCAGAGTTGCTTGCGGGGAAGCTGCTGCGTGAGGTGTACGATAAATATGGTGTTCTGTAATGAAAGCCTATGTGTGGAAGGAAAACGGCAGAATTGAAAAAGAAATCCATTGGCCTGCACCTGAATATGGAAGTCATGAGGTGCTCATTGCTATCAAAGCTGAAGGGATATGCACAACGGATATCCATATGGTGTCAGGACAGCTTGATTTTGCTAAACCCCCATGGGTACTAGGGCATGAAATGTCAGGTGTGATCGTGAAGATTGGGGACGACGTCAAGGGCTGGAAGATCGGGGATCGGGTCGTGATTGACCCGGTTGTCAGCTGTGGGAGCTGCAAATACTGTTTGACTGGTAAAAAGTATTTATGTCCTGACGGAGGCGAATTGGGGACCAATTACGGGAGTGGTGGCTATGGTGAATTTGTTGTAGCGAAACCAAGTAATCTGTATCGGTTGCCTGCTGAGATGAGCTTTGCAGAAGGCGCGATGATGGAGCCGTTGAACTGCACATTAGGGGCGATTGATCGAGTTCGGAATATGGTCGGCAGTCATGTGGCTGTATTTGGAGCGGGACCTGCGGGTCTGCTATTTATTCAGTTAGCCAAAGCCTATGGGGCTATAAAGGTGACGTTGCTAGATATTAAAGATGAGCCGTTAGCATTAGGGTTGATGCTGGGTGCAGATGAAGTGGTGAACATTACCAAGGTGTCTCTTCAAGAATATTTTGCCGAACAAGAAATAGAGGTTGTAGTTGAAGCTTCTGGAAGTGAGGCTGCAATTGTCCATTGCTTCGAATTTGTTGCTAGTAGTGGAACTGTAGTTCTGTACGGGCTAAACGGTCTCCACACCCCTACTATCACTTCGGACATGATCGTAGGCAAAGATTTATCGGTAGTTACTTGTACATCAGCCCCATTGCTGTGGGACAAAGGAATACGGTTGGTGCAAGCAGGTAAGGTGAATGTGAAGGATATTATCACTCAGCAGGTCCCATTCGATGAAGCAGAAGTCTTACTTGAAGATATTATGGATGGCAAAAGCTCTGCGACCAAAACAGTTCTCAGCTATTAACTTATGTTGAATTTACGATGAAAGGGAGGCCATATTTGTCGATGCAAATTCTTGCAATAGGTGCTCATCCGGATGATATCGAGCTGCAGTGTGCTGGGACGCTTGCGATGTATGTCAAACAAGGTCATCAGGTATTTATGGCAGTGGTTACTAATGGAAACATGGGAAATTATGATGTGGCGCCAGAAGAATTAGCTCGAACTAGAGAAGTTGAATTTAACCAATCCTGCACTGTTCTTGGAGCGACTCCAATCTGGATGAACTACCCTGATGAGCTGTTAGAAAACACAGTAGAGAATAGACTTGTGTTTGTGGATATGCTGCGCAGCATTAATCCGGATCTAGTGATTACACACGGAGCAAATGATTATCATCCCGACCATCGTTATACACATCAATTAGTCTGGGATGCACTGCCGTTAGCAGGGATAGCAAATATTAAGACGAAGCACGCGGCAACCAATCGCCAAGTTACGTTATATATGATGGATAACTTGGGGGGGATTGACTTTCATCCCACAGAATTTGTAGATATTACTGAAACCCTTGAGCTAAAGAAAGCAGCGTTGTCCAAGCATACGAGCCAAACTCGTATTTTCCATGATCTATTGGATGTGGATCTGCTGGATGTGATAGAAACGGTCGGGAAATTTCGCGGATATCAAGCCGGGTGCAAATATGCTGAAGGATTTATCAAAGTTGAGGCCTGGTATCGGGGCTTGTCAAAAAGGCTGCTTCCAGAGAGTGCTCAGGAATCGCGTTTTAATTATAAAACGGAGGGCTGACTATGAAGATTACTGATATTGAATTATCTATTCTAGAAAGTCCTTATCACTACGGTATGAGCTCAGAAGCTACAGACTCGCGAGGTCCCAAATATGCGCTGATCGTGAAGGTGCATACAGACGAAGGGATTACAGGCATTGCGGATTGCGATTCTCATCCCCATATTATGAAGGCTTTTATCGATGCCCCCAGTTATATTCATGCTTTCGCCGAAGGTCTGAAGTATGCAGTCATTGGTGAGAACCCCTTTGAATACGACAAAATTTGGACGAAAATGTATCAATCCTCATTTTACCAAGGACGTAGAGGCGCTGCTATTCATGCGATGAGTGCGATTGATATTGCCATTTGGGATATTATCGGCAAAGCCACAGGGCAATCCGTGAGTGTGATGCTTGGGGGAAGAAATCATGAGAAAATACTAGCTTATGCCAGTACATTATTCCGCGATACTCCACAAGAAATGAAAGAGGCCGTGCAAAAATACCGTGGACTCGGGTATAAGGCGGTTAAATTTGGTTGGGGTATCGTCACGGAGAATCCACTGCAAATCGTTTCGCTAGTTGAAGCTGCTCGTGTGGAAGCGGGTCCTGACATGGATATTATGGTTGATGGAATGTGGACCTCAGATGTGAAACTTGCGATTCAATTGGTGAAGGAAATGGAGCATTATAAGGTGTTTTTTGTGGAGGAGCCTTTAAAGTCAGATAATTTAGCAGGCTATAAAAAACTGGCAAATGCCGTCAACGCCAGAATTGCGTGTGGTGAGCAGCTTGCAGGATTGTACGAATATAAGCAGCTGCTTGAAGAAGGTGATGTGGATATCATTCAGCCAGATATTTCCCGAGCAGGGGGGTTGACTGAGGTTAGGAAACTGGTCACGATGGTTGAACAATCAGGGAAGCTATTAATCCCGCATGCTTGGACCTCTGACATTCTTACGGCTGCTTCTTTGCATCTGAATTCTTATCAGAAGAACCCCGTATTTCAAGAGTTCTGTACCAATGATACTCCGCTTAGTCGCGAACTTGTCATTAATCCCTTGCTGCTAGATTCTGAGGGTTATGTGCATGTTCCATCAACACCAGGCTTAGGTGTGGAACTCAATGATGAAGTCATTCGAAGATACGCCGTAGATACTTTGGTGGTGAATACCTTATGATTGTTGATTGCCATACGCATTTGTTTGGCCCTGGTCATGTAGGTGGAAGCTTCTTATCGGATGCTAAACGGGCTTGGGGTAATGATTATGAGTTAATGGTAACCCCGGAAGATCATTGGAATGACTATGAAGAAGTCGATGGTGCTATTGTACTGGCCTTTAATTGTCCTGCAACAGGAGTGATTGTACCCAATGGTTATGTAGCTGAATATGTAGGGAAACATCCCGGCCGATTATTTGGTTTCGCAAGTGTGAATCCGCATGATAGCGACGCTCCGCAGCAGTTGGAATATGCGGTGAAGGAGCTTGGTCTGGTTGGTTTGAAGCTTGCTCCCATCTATCAGAATTTCTATCCAGATCGCGAGCAATATTTTCCACTTTACGCCAAGGCTCAGGAGCTTAAGATCCCTATTCTGTGGCATCAGGGGACTTCGTTTGTATCCAATGGATTTCTTGACGCATCCCGCCCGGCAATGCTCGATCCTATCGCCAGAGCTTTCCCGGATTTGAAGATGGTTATTGCTCATCTCGGTCATCCATGGCACGGCGAATGTGTCTCGGTCATTCGTAAGAATCCGAATGTATATGCGGATATGTCAGCGCTTGGGGCACGACCTTGGCAGTTTTATAATGCCATGATGAATGTTACGGAGTATCGTGTGGCGGACAAAGTGTTGTTTGGCAGTGACTTTCCGTTCTTCAGCACTCAGCAGACGATCGACAGCTTTCGTAATATCAACGCCCTTGTGGAAGGAACTCATCTGCCACGTATTCCTGAGGCGGATATCGAAGCTATTATTCACCGCAACACCCCGGAAATATTGGGTCTCGTGAAATAGAAGGATGGAGGAGATTTTTATGAAGACCAAAGGAAATGGTTATAAATCTTTCATTGTTTTGCTTATGGCAATCTTCTTATTATCTATATGGATAATTTCCGTACCTAAAACCGTTTATGCGCTGGACACAAGTGTATTAACCTATGGTGCGGTTGGGAATGGAACTACCAATGACCGGGCTGCCATTCAATCCGCTATTGATGCTGTATCTGCTGCAGGGGGAGGGACTGTAAATCTTCCTGGAGGTTATACCTTCCTCACTGGTGATCTCACGCTCAAAAACAATGTAACTCTAAACATTAATACAAACGCTATTTTGAAACAAAGCCAGGTTATTGCCGATTATGCTCATCCGCAGACATTTGGCAGGTTAAAGACAGGGGCTATCCCATTTAACGCTTGGGCAGATTACAATTATCCTCTTATTTATGCAGGGACCGGAACTCATGATATTGCGATTACCGGTTCTGGTAAAATTCAAATGACTAACACGGGGAATGATAGCACAAGCATCATCATTCATGCCATTGGATTCTCCGAGGTAAGTGAGTTTTCAATATCCAACATTACCATTGATAATGCATCAATGTATAACATGGCTATAAGACAGTCTGATCACGGTGAGATTAGCGGCGTCACCACAACCAATCCGGCATCTCTAAATAGTGATGGAGTAAGCCTGGCCAACTCTCAGTATATTCGTGTGCACGATAATAACCTGACAACAGGTGATGATGGCATTTATATATGGGCATCGTACAATGATCCTCGAGGTGGAACCTGGTGGTCTACAGCCAATCCTGAGCCTTCACATGATATTGAAATTGACCATAATTATGTCAACGATACATGTGTTCAACAATGTAACGGGTTTGTCTTCATTAACTGGACGGGGGCTGCACCGGATCAATCGAAGGTCGAGATCTCAAAGGTGAATGTACATGATAACACTTTTATTGCAACACGTCCGATCGGTGCGCTGACTTATGATGTATACACACCAGGTACGAGTACACCGTTGAAATCCATTACTTTTAAAAATAACACACTAACAGCTGTGCCCAGCACAGGAGCAAAGGTTCATTCAAGCTTCGGCGATCTACCGATGACCGATTTTTCAGGAGATGCTGATTTTGCCGGGATTACTAGCTCTACCACATTAGTAAATACAAATTTTGATTCCGCAGGATCTTCAAGCACGACTTATAAAGGTACTAGTTTCTGGTCTACTGAAGGTGACGCAGGGGCAGACAATGCAGCGGTTAGCCAGCCTGGAGGCTACTGGGGCTATATTAAATCCTTTAACCTTGGAAATTCCGCGATTTATCAAGGCGTACATTTGACACCGGGAACGTATACGTTTTCTGCATCTGTTCAGAGTAGCGGAGCTAGTATTCGTATGTTTGCTATTCAGGCTGCCAGTGGTACCGTTGTACAAAGTTCGTCGTTCACTAACACAAGCTGGGCTAGTAAATCTATTACATTTACAGTAACTACCGCAGGAACCTATAGAGTTGGTATTGATAGTTCGGGTAGCGGGACTAGTTCCAGTTCCTTTGGGAGGATAGACTCGGCCGCTTTGACTGTTGGAGGAACGCCAACCCCAACACCAACGCCAACACCGACATCGACGCCAACGCCAAGCGACGGGCCCACATCCATATTAACGAGTGAGACACCGCTTGGATATGATAATGATGCCCCATACGAACTAGGAACTAAATTCTATGCAATTGTGGATGGGACTGTTTCAAAAGTTAGAATATACACCCATTCAAGTGAGGGTGGAAGCCATAATGTGCGGATCTGGAATGTTTCGACGGGCACAGTTGTAGCGGGTCCTTATAGCTGGACAGTTACATCGGGCACTGCAGGGTGGAAGGAGTATATACTTCCGACTTCACTGAGCATTGCAGCGAACACAGATTATATCGTTTCTGTATCCAACAGTACAGATCAATGGTATCCTGCCACATTAGGCGGCTATACCACTCCTATCAATAATGGCTACCTGCGCACGTATTCAGGAAGTGGAACTTTCTCTACTACACTTGGGATAATGCCAATTTCTCAATTTGGGAATGCGAATTACTTTAGAGATATTGTCTTTACCGCTTCGGGGGGGAGTACACCGACAC
>LIDZ01012274.1_pt1 | contig 18783 bp, 14 predicted proteins | sample 644651 | NCBI WGS metagenome assembly LIDZ01 (sample SAMN03856242, study PRJNA289617) | food metagenome | isolation source: wine grapes on drying loft during traditional withering process | host: Vitis vinifera cv. Corvina | place: Italy: Gargagnago di S. Ambrogio di Valpolicella | collected 2014-01 | reverse complement strand
TCGCTGGCGCTGTGACCGGGCGGTCAGGTCAACGCGCACAAGATAGCATCAAAATGCAATCACTACGCCCCTCCGCTCGCTACCATCATGCCTGCATCGGAGAGAATACAGTTGCCATCCATCATGCCGCTTGTCTGATCTGACTACCGTTGAGGGCGTTCTGGAGATCGTCTGCAGCTAGCGGAGTGTCTGCCTTCCACGCTCAGGCATTCTGCCGACGGCAGCTGTGGGATTCTGCGCCGTCTGCCTGTTCGGTTTCGGACTCGACCACCTCATCCACGCCCAACCACCAGGTCAGACCGCGACACGGGTATTGCACATAGAACGGCTGGCCCATCATCGGCGTAGTGATCGAGACATTCTGCTCCCACGCCAGGGCCAGAATGCGATCGAACGGCTCGTGCCAGGCATGCATCGACAGGTCGAAGGTGCCGTTGTGGATCGGCAGCAACCAGCGACCGCGCAAGTCCAGGTGCGCCTGCAGCGTCTGCTCGGGCTGCATGTGCACATCGGGCCACTCGACGTTGTAGGCGCCGGTTTCCATCAAGGTCAGGTCAAACGGTCCGTATTGCTCGCCGATGGTTTTGAAGCCATCGAAGTAACCGCTGTCGCCACTGAAGAAGATTCGCTGATCGCCATCGATCATCACCCAGGACGCCCACAAGGTGCTGTTGCTGTCGAGCAGCGTGCGCCCGGAGAAATGCTGTGAGGGTGTGGCGACGAACTCGATGCCCGCCACTTCGGTGGACTGCCACCAGTCCAGCTGACGCACCTTGTGCGCAGGCACGCCCCACTCGATCAACGTATCGCCCACGCCAAGCGGCGCCAGAAAGTGCTCGGTCTTGTCGGTCAGCGCCTTGATAGCCATACGATCGAGGTGGTCGTAATGGTTGTGTGAAAGAATCACCGCCTTGATCGGCGGCAACTCTTCGAGGCTGATCGGCGGCTGATGAAAGCGCTGCGGGCCCGCCCACTGCACGGGCGAGGCACGTTCGGCAAACACGGGGTCGGTCAGCCAGAACTGGTCGCGCAGTTTGAGCAGAACGGTCGAGTGCCCCAGCCGGTACACCGTGTTGTTCGGTGCAGCCAGCAATTGCTGACGCGACAGCGGCTGCACCGGAATGTCGCCTGCCGGGCGTGTGTCCTTGGGCTTGTTGAACACCTGATCCCAGAAAATACCGAGCGTGCGCAGCAGGCTCGATGGCTTCATGGCGGCGTGATTGCGGTATCGCCCTTCGTGACGGGACAAGACAGGCAGTGAAGAAGAGTCCTTTTTCTGATGCGTCGAGGCCATGGTTCGCTGACTCCTGGGGGCAGGTTGAGGCTCCAGCCGTGCATACTTCGTACGTGATCCTGTTGCAGGATGTCCGAGGGAAAATATGTAACAGTGTTTTACACTACACGGTGTAGTTTTAAGCTTGCATGATCCTTGGCGACAAGTAAACTGCTGAGTGTAATTTTCTCTAAACGCACGTTTGAAGCGAACCTATGACCGAACCCATGCGCCTCACCGATCAGAAACGCGAATCCATCGTCCAGGCGGCTATTGCCGAATTCGGCGATCGTGGCTTCGAGATCACCAGCATGGACCGGATCGCCGCGCGGGCCGAGGTCTCCAAACGCACGGTCTATAACCACTTCCCCAGCAAGGAAGAACTGTTCGCCGAGATGCTGCAGCGCCTCTGGAGCTGCGCACCGCCGCAGGCCGAAGTGGTTTTTCATCCGCAGATCGGCTTGCGCGAGCAGTTGCGGGAATTGCTGTGGGGCAAGATGCGCAACCTGACCAACAGTCACTTCCTCGACCTGGCCCGCGTGGTGGTTGGCGCGACCATTCACTCGCCCGAGCGGGCTCAGGTGTGGATGGCGCGTATCAATGAACGAGAAGAAACCTTCAGCGCCTGGATTCGCGCCGCACAGAAGGACGGCCGTCTGAAACCGGTCGACCCAGCCTTTGCCGCGACGCAAATGCATGCCTTGCTCAAGTCGTTCGCGTTCTGGCCGCAGGTGACGTTCAGTGCGGCATTGCTTACCCCCGAGGAGCAGCACACGGTGGTCGAGTCGACGCTGGACATGTTTCTCGGCTGGTACGAAATAACCCGCTGACGCTTAAGCAATCGGCCACGGTATTTTCAGTCGAGCACAACGCCCCGGCATTCGCCAAAGCCAATCGAGACGTGCCCTTGGCGATGACAGCGGGCACGCAGAATCACCTCGTCGCCACGCTGCAGAAACATTCGCTCTTCACCATTGGGCAAGCTCACCGATTGTTTGCCGCCTGCGGTCATCTCCAGCAGGCTGCCGTACTGACCTTCCTGGGGGCCGGACAACGTACCGGTGCCGAGCAAGTCGCCCGGCTGCAACTTGCAGCCGTTGACGCTGTGATGCGCGACCATCTGCGCCACTGTCCAGTACATGTTCAGCGAGTTGCTCAGACCCAGTCGGTGAGGCGCCAGCCCGTCGGCTTTCATCTGTGCCGTCAGCAGCAACACTTCCAGCTCGATATCCAGCGCCCCGCCCTGCTGATCGTGGTCATCCAGCAGATACGCCAACGGTTGCGGATCGCCTTCCGGACGCGACGGTTGCGCGCGACGAAACGGCTCAAGGGCTTCGGCGGTCACCACCCAGGGCGAGATCGTGGTGGCAAAGCTCTTGGACAGAAACGGCCCTAACGGCTGGTATTCCCACGCCTGTATGTCACGCGCCGACCAGTCGTTGAGCAGGCACAACCCGGCGATGTGCTCGGCGGCCCGATCGATCCCGATGGCCTCGCCCTGGGCATTCCCCGGCCCGATCCAGACCCCCAGTTCCAGTTCGTAATCGAGGCGCTGGCAGGGACCGAAAACGGGAACCTCCTGGCCTGGCACCAGGGTTTGCCCGCTGGGCCGGCGCACCGTCGTGCCAGAGGGACACAAGGTCGACGCTCTGCCGTGATAGCCGATCGGCACGTATTTGTAGTTGGGCAGCAGCGGGTTGTCCGGGCGGAACAGCTTGCCGACATTCAGTGCATGATGAATACCGACGTAAAAGTCCGAGTAATCACCCACCCGAGCCGGCATGTGCAACGTGCACTCACTCATCGGCAGCAACAAACCGGCAATGCCCTGCAGCCTGTCGCGCTGTGGACTGTCTTCATCGAGCAACTGCAACAAGGCGGCGCGCAATGCCTGGCGCGCAGCGGCACCCAGCGCAAGGAAATCATTGAGCTGGTCGCGGCTGGCAGCCCCGGCCACGTCGGCGGCCTGCCCCTGAAACACCCCGGACTCTATTGCCACGCGCAGATCGAAAATCCTGTCGCCGATGGCCACCCCACCACGCGGAGCGGCCTGGCCATGGCTGAACACGCCCAACGGCAGGTTCTGCAGGGGGAAATCGGTATGCCCGTTGGCAGATTCGACCCAGCTGCGACGATTGAGCGCGGTATTCATCAGCGTGGCTCCTGGGTGTACGTTCTGGCCATGTCCTTCCAGCAGGCATCGTAATCGGCTTGCAGCTGCGGGCAGTCGAGCGCATGACGACTGGGGCGCAAGACCTTGCCGGTCTCGAACATGAAGGCCATGGTGTTGTCGATCCTGTGCGGTTTCAGTTCGGCGGCAATGGCCTTTTCGGCGGTGACATTATCAGGGCCGTGCGCACTCATGCAGTTGTGCAGCGAAGCGCCTCCGGGCAGGAAGCCTTCGGCCTTGGCATCGTACGCGCCGTCGATCAGGCCCATGAATTCGTTCATCAGGTTGCGGTGGAACCACGGCGGGCGGAAGGTGTTTTCAGCCACCATCCAGCGCGGCGGAAAGATCACGAAATCGATGTTGGCCTGGCCGTGAATAGCCCCCGGAGAGGTCAGCACGGTGAAAATCGACGGGTCCGGGTGATCGTAGCTGACCGTACCGAGGGTGTTGAAACGCCGCAGGTCGTACTTGTACGGAACGTTGTTGCCGTGCCAGCCCACCACGTCAAAGGGTGAGTGCTCCAGTTGCGTCGACCACAGTTCACCGAGGAACTTCTGCACCAGTTGCATCGGCTGGCTACTGTCTTCAAAGCAGGCGACCGGGGTCAGAAAATCACGTGAATTGGCCAGCCCGTTGCTGCCGATCGGGCCCAGTTCCGGGAGGCGCAAGACGCAACCGTGATTCTCGCAGAGATAACCGCGGGCGCTGCTGTCGAGCAGGTGCACGCTGAACTTCAGACCTCGCGGCAAGACAGCGATTTCCAGAGGTTCGATATCCAGCAGGCCCAGTTCGGTGACGATTCTGAGCCGGCCCTGCTGCGGCACCACCAGCCATTCGCCATCCGCACTAAAGAACGCTCGCTGCATGGAGGTGTTGGCGGTGTACAGGTAAACGCTGACACCCTCGGCCTGCTCCGCCGCCGAGGTGCTGGCGAGGGGGATGACACCGTCGATGAAATCGGTCGGTGCCGCCGGGATGTCGAAGGCATTCCAGCGCAACCGATTGGGGTTGATCGGCCCCTGCTCCTGACCGGCGATCTGCCGATCCATGCGCTGATAACGCGGATGGGCTGCCGATGGCTTGATCCGATACAGCCAGGTACGTCGGGCTTCGCTGCGCGCGACCGTAAAAGCGGTGCCCGAGAACTGCTCGGCATACAGACCCAGCGGATGCTTCTGCGGCGAATTCTGGCCAACGGGCAGCGCGCCGGGCAGCGCCTCGCTGCTGAACTGGTTGCCAAAGCCCGACTGATAAACCAATGCGTCGGAACTGGAGTGGATAGCCATCTGGACCTCTTGTTGTCATGGGGTCGGGCAGAGACAGGACGAAACATTATTTTACGTAAAGCGATTACGCATAACGTAATTTGAGTTTGCCAGCCGGTCAAGCTATAAAGCTGCCTTTCCCGATCGGCGCACAGCACCCCATGACCCAGCAAACCGAAAGCCCCGCAGGCGGACGCCAGCAGAAGGTCCAGGCCGCCGAAGTCGGGCTGGGCGTGCTCAAGGCGCTCGCTGAACTCTCCCCTGCCACGTCCCTGTCGAGACTCGCCGAACACCTGGGCATGCCCGCCAGCAAGGTCCATCGCTATCTGCAGGCGCTGATTGCCAGTGGCTTTGCCGAACAGGATGCTGTCAACAATCACTATGGTCTGGGACGCGAGGCGTTGCAGGTCGGGCTGGCCTCGCTCGGGAAGCTGGATGTCCTCAAGGTGTCGGCACCCTGGCTGGCCAGCTTGCGCGACGAGTTGAATCAGACCTGCTTTCTGGCGGTATGGGGCAACAAGGGGCCGACCGTGGTGTACGTCGAGCCCTCGATGGGTGCGGTGACGCTGGTCACGCAGATCGGCTCGGTGCTGCCGCTGCTTGGCTCGTCCACCGGTTTGGTGTTCGACAGCTTTCTGAACGGGCGCGAAACCGCTGCGCTTCGCGAGCAGGAAGTGCCGTTGCTGAGCGCCATCCAGCTGCGTGAGGCCGAGCAGCATGTCGAGCAGATTCGTACCACCGGCGTGCACCAGATTCAGGGCTTGCTGATGCCGGGTATCAACGCCGCCTCGTCACCGCTGTTCGCCATGGGTGACAAGCTGGTGGGCGTGATCACCGTGGTCGGGCCGGGATCGGTGTTGAACGACGAGACCCAGAGTCTGGCGGCCAGACGGCTTTTGCAAACGGCGCAGGCCATCAGCGAGCGTATGGGCGGTAACCGTCCGTCAGACTGACGTTGCGCCTGCCGCGACGCACGTTGGTGTGCCGAACATATTGATAGCAACCCTGTGCGGTTACCTATCCATGACGCTCGACTATCGAGTGGAAGCGGTGGATACCCTGGCAAAATGACTGTCTGCTTGCCACCCTTGAATCAAGCGACCTTCGACGCGGTCACGTCCTTTGGTTTTGGCCAGGTAAAGGAGTCGATCCGCTTCCTCCAGCGCAGCAGTATGCCGATTCTTCTCTGCCGCGTTGACCGCCACCACGCCCGAGCTGATGCTCAGCCTGCCCAGCGGGCTGGACGAGTGCTCTATACAACTGGCTTCAATGGATGATCTGATTTTTTCCGCGAGCCTCAGCGCGCCTGCCAGGTCGGTTTCAGGCAACAAAATGACAAACTCTTCACCGCCATAACGTGCTGCCATATCCCCGGACCGGTCAAGACTGTCGCCAATCAGCCCCGCCACTTGCCTCAGGCAGTCGTCACCCTGCAGATGACCGTAGGTGTCGTTGTATTGTTTGAACCAGTCAATATCCAGCAAAATGATCGCGATGGTTGCATGACTCCGGCTTGCCCGCCCCCACTCCTGCTGCAAGGCCGCATCGAAGCAGCGTCGATTGGCCAGGTGCGTCAGGCTGTCCGTGTGAGCGATGATCTCCAGGTCGTTCCTGGCGATGTTCAGTTCACCCTCCGCCGTGATCAACTGCTGGATTTGCCGGTACAGCAGGACGCCCAGAAAAACCAGCGCCAGGATAATGATGCCGGTGATGGTCATGGACCGCTGTGCATAGGCCCACCAGGGCGCGAGCACATGCTGGCAGGAGATGCCGGCAGCGGCGACGATGGGCAACCCGGACACGCGCCGATAGGCGTAGATCCTTTCCACCCCATCCACCACGGAGTTGATCACCGCGGTGCCGCTGTCGCTGTACGGCAGATAGCGAGTGAAGATATCGCCCTTGGCCACATTGGTGGTCATCAGTGCGGTTAAGGTGGGCCGCCGTGCGAGCAGGTCGCCATTGTTCAGAGCGAGAAAGATCACGCCCTTGTCGTCTACATCCATACGCTGGAAAAACGCCTGGAAATAAGCCACCGGCACGGTGGCCAGGGCAACGCCTGCAAAACTGCCATCCGCCGCATTGATACGTCGACTGACCGGGATGACCATGTCCCCCGTATTGCGGCTCTCTACAATGGACCCTACATGAATGGACGGGTCAGGGTTGTCGCGGTGGTAGATGAAGTAAGCTCGGTCTTCGTTGTTGCGGGTCTGCACGCCCTTGGCAAAGGAATTGGCGACCCAGTTGCCTTGAGCATCGTAGATGAACAGCCCTTGTAGCCCTTTGACGTTCACCAGGTCTTGAGCCATCAGTCTGGTCAAGCGGCTTTGCTGCTCGCCTGCGGCGCCATCCTGCTCAACACGCTCGGCAAGGTCACGCAGCGTATTGTCAGCCTGCTGCAGGGTGTCCTGAGCCTGCTGTTCGGCAGCAAGCACGATATTGGACACCGCAATCCTCGCAGTGGCGACGCGCTCGAGCTTGGATTGGTTCATCTGCCAGGCGGTGGCCAGGATCAACGATAGACAAACCAGGGCAATGAAGCCGATCAAAGCTTTGCTGAGCGCCGAGGGGGTAAGCCTCGTCGGAATAAAGGAAAGCGGCTTCATAGGATTGTCATCAAATTGGCAGTGAAACCCTCTATGCAGTTTTCGTACCTTTGCGACACTGAACCTGAGCATCTTGTTGCGCCAGGGTAATACTGGCCTTAGTTGTATCGATGCCCGCCACGCTAGTTGCTCAAGAAGTTGTTACAGGTATCCGGTTTTTTGACGATACAGCTTCTGAGCTGTCCGAAAACAGCTGCCGATACGCTACTGTGAGAGGTGCTCCAATGCCAATGTATCGAACGTTGCTTTTCCGGCGTGGCGCAAGCGCATGCTGTCAGAGTGCCTTCACCGGTGCCAACACAGCGGCGTTGCTTATCGATCGCTTCGTATTTCAGGTGCGATCAGCTTATAGCGATGGCCTCAAATGAATAGTTACCCAGTCGGCGATGATGACGAAGAACGTATTCGAATCCTGAATGCCTTTTCGTTGATGGATACCCCATCTGAGCACGAATACGATCAGATCGTGCAAATGGCATCGCGGATTTTCGACGTGCCCATTGTTTTGATTTCTCTGGTTCATCGCGACCGGCAATTCTTCAAGGCGCGGGTTGGCCTCGATGTCTGCGAAACGGGCCGCGACGTCTCATTCTGCAATTTTGCGCTCATGGGCCGTAACGTTTTTCTGGTGCCTGATGCATTGCAGGACGAGAGGTTCAGCTCAAACGCGCTGGTGGTTGGCGCTCCCTATATTCGTTTTTATGCCGGGGCGCCGCTGATAACCGCCAGCGGTCATGTGCTGGGCAGCCTGTGCCTGATCGACAATAAACCTCGAGAGACCTTCTCGGAGCGAGATCAGCGGGTTCTTCAGGACTTGGCAGTCATGGTCATCGAAAGAATGGAGTTGCGTCGGCTCGAGCTCGAGAATGAAGACAGCCACGCCCGCTTCATGAATATCACCTCGACCTCACCCGACGCGATCATCTGCTCGGACAGCAAAAACCGGATCATCTCATGGAACAATTCGGCCGAGCTCATTTTCGGGCATCGATCCGAGGACGCCATGGGAAAGCCTCTCGACATCATTATTCCGCCCGAAATGCGCTCCAGGCATCATGCAGGTCTGTCGAGGGTGGCTGCAGGCGGCCCGGCCTCCATTATCGGAAAATCCATCAACCTGACAGCCATCCATCGCGACGGTCATACCCTCCCCATCGAGCTCTCGCTCTCACAATGGACGTATGCCGGCGAGCCACAATTCGGAGCGATCATTCGGGACATCACCCAGCGTGTCGAGGCGGACAAATTACTCAAGCATGCGGCCGAATACGATCACCTGACCGGGCTTGCCAATCGATCGACACTCAAGAGACGGATCAAGGAGGCGTGCGATGCGCAGCTGTCAGCAGCCATCCTGCTGATCGATCTGGACGGCTTCAAGGACGTCAATGACACGTTGGGCCACGCTGCAGGTGATTTTGTGCTCAAGGTGACCTCTCACCGTCTTCGCGAACACGTACCGGCCTGCCATATGGTCTCGCGTCTGGGCGGCGATGAGTTTGTCGTGTTCCTGTCCGACACGGCAGACCCTGACAAGGCGATCAAGCTGGGCCTGGCGCTTATCGCGGTCATCGAGGAACCGATAGAGTTTGAAGACAATTCGGTCTACATCGGCGCCAGCATTGGCGTCTCCGTAAGGTGTGGCTCCGACTACGACGAGGAGCAAATGCTCGGTAATGCGGACCTGGCGCTCTACCAGGCCAAGTCTGACGGACGCTCCCTTGTTCGCACCTTCACCTCCGAGCATCGACAGACCGCTTCACGACGAGGCGCGCTCAGCTCATCGATGCGTCAGGCATGGGCCAACAAAGAGTTCGAGCTTTATTACCAACCCCAGGTACGACTTGCGGATGGTCGTATCACCGGAGCCGAGGCCCTTATACGCTGGAACCATCCGACACTGGGTGTGGTGTCCCCGGCGGTTTTTTTACCTGCACTGGAAGCGGGTCTGCTTGCGGTGCCGGTGGGCGAATGGATACTGCGTTCAGCCTGTGAGCAGGCAGCGCAATGGCGAAATACCGGCTGTGAAGAATTCCGCATCGGCGTCAACCTGTTCGCCGCGCAGTTTCGCATGCGTGACTTTGCCGAAATGGTTGAAAGTGCGCTTGAAGACTTTTCCTTGCCGGCACACTCGCTCGAACTGGAGATCACGGAAAACATCATCCTGCGAAACGAACAGCGCATTATGGAACCGCTGCGCCACCTTCGCTCATTGGGAGTGGGCATTGCATTCGACGATTTCGGTACCGGCTATGCGTCCCTGAGCCTGCTGAAAGACTATCCGGTGACACGGCTGAAGATTGACCGCTCATTCGTGAGTGGCGTGGATCGCAGCAAAAAAGACGAAGTCATCATTGAGGCCGTTATCAGGCTGGCGAACGGCTTCAATCTTCAAGTCACGGCAGAAGGCATAGAAACCCGTGAGCAGGAAAGTCTGATGCGCCATTATGTGTGCGACGAAGGCCAAGGCTATCTGTACGGTCGCCCCATGCCGGCGCACGAATTCACCGAGCGCTATATCTCGCGTTACAACCGGCAAGCTGAAGTGCTCAAGCACAAATGACTCAGAACGAGCCTGGGCAGGCTCGTCTGATCGCGCAAGGCGGATGCTTCTGGTGATCGCTCAGTCCGGCGTCAGTACACCGCGCTGAATCTGGTCGCGTTCGATGGATTCGAACAACGCCTTGAAGTTGCCTTCGCCAAACCCGTCATCGCCCTTGCGCTGAATGAATTCGAAAAACACCGGGCCCATCAGCGTTGCGGAGAATATCTGCAACAGCAAACGACGCTCGCCGCCTTCGGAAGAACCATCGAGCAGAATACCGCGTGACTTGAGCTCGGCTTCCGGCTCACCGTGATCAGGCAGGCGGCCTTGCAGCATCTCGTAGTAGGTATCCGGCGGCGCGGTCATGAAGCGCATGCCGGTTGCTTTCAGCGCGTCCCAGGTCTTGATCAGGTCATCGGTAAAGAACGCCACGTGCTGAATGCCTTCGCCATTGAACTGCATCAGGAACTCTTCAATCTGCCCCGCGCCCTTGGACGACTCTTCGTTCAGCGGAATGCGGATCATGCCGTCCGGGGCGGTCATGGCTTTGGAGGTCAGGCCGGTGTATTCGCCCTTGATGTCGAAGTAACGCAGCTCGCGGAAATTGAACAGCTTTTCATAGAAACCGGCCCAATACGCCATCCGTCCGCGGTACACGTTGTGGGTCAGGTGATCGATGAATTTCAGACCGGCACCGACCGGATGGCGGTCAACGCCTTCGATGAAGTTGAAATCGATGTCGTAGATCGACGTGCCCTCGCCGAAGCGATCGATCAGGTACAACGGCGCGCCACCGATGCCCTTGATCGCGGGCAGGCGCAACTCCATGGGTCCGGTCGCGATTTCCAGCGGTTGTGCACCCAATTCCAGTGCCCGGTTATAGGCCTTCTGCGCATCCTTCACGCGGAACGCCATACCGCATACCGAAGTACCATGCTCGGCGGCAAAGTACGATGCCAGGCTGTGCGGCTCGTTGTTGAGGATCAGGTTGATCGCGCCCTGACGAAACAGGGACACGTCCTTGGAGCGGTGCGTTGCGACTTTGGTGAAGCCCATCATCTGAAACACAGGCTCAAGGCTGTTGGGCGTCGGTGAGGCGAACTCGATGAATTCAAAGCCCATCAGGCCCATTGGATTTTCGTAAAGATCAGCCATGACTGGCTCCTTGCAGGAAAGTGAGAGTGGGTACCCTGGCAATCACTGTCCTGCGGGCGGCGCACACGGAATCCCTCGCACGCTGCGTGCGAGAAAATCACCGAATATCAGTTGCAGACCAAGAATCTTCATGAGGGCAGCCTACTCCGGCTTGTCCGATTGTGCATCAGGGTGTGCCTGGTAAAAGGCCGGGGGCTGCAGGGCCAGGTGCTCGACCCGCTGATACGCGCACACGCAGTCAGGTCGACGTGGTAACGATGCGCTGCGTACAACCGGGGTAGCAGGTAAATATTCGCATGGATGCGGTGTTTTTATTTTCGTAAACCTATTACGTAATGCGTAAATTGCGTGATCCGCACTACGCTGTCAACTCAAGCCTCGCAGCGAATGAGCTAGGATGCATTAACCCGACAAAAACAACCCAGGGTGGCTTGATGAACATTCTGTACGACGAACGCATCGACGGCGTGCTGCCCGCCGTCGACAAGCAGCAGCTGTTGCAGGCGCTGCAACAGCAGTTGCCCGACCTGGACATCCTGCATCGCCCCGAAGAGCTGCGGCCTTACGAGTGCGACGGGTTGTCGGCCTATCGCACCACACCGATGCTGGTGGCACTGCCGCGACATGTGGAAGAAGTACAGACGCTGCTCAGGCTGTGCCACGCACGTCGCGTACCGGTGGTCGCTCGCGGGGCCGGCACCGGGCTGTCGGGGGGCGCGTTGCCACTGGAAAAAGGCGTGCTGCTGGTCATGGCGCGTTTCAACCAGATCCTCGATATCGACCCTTCCGCGCGCCTTGCGCGGGTTCAGCCCGGCGTGCGCAACCTGGCCATTTCCCAGGCGGCAGCGCCCCACGGCCTGTATTACGCGCCCGACCCGTCCTCGCAAATCGCCTGCTCCATCGGCGGCAATGTGGCGGAAAATGCCGGCGGGGTGCATTGCCTCAAATACGGGCTGACCGTGCATAACCTGCTCAAGGTCGAGATCCTGACGGTAGAAGGCGAGCCGATGACACTGGGCAGCAACACGCTGGACTCGCCGGGCTTCGACCTGCTGGCACTGTTCACCGGCTCCGAAGGCATGCTCGGCGTCATTACCGAAGTCACGGTCAAACTGCTGCCCAGACCGCAGGTGGCCAAGGTGCTGCTGGCGGCGTTCGATTCAGTGGAAAAGGCCGGACGCGCGGTTGCCGATATCATCGCCGCGGGCATTATCCCCGGCGGGCTGGAGATGATGGACAATCTGGCGATTCGTGCCGCCGAGGATTTCATTCACGCAGGCTACCCGGTCGATGCCGAAGCCATCCTGCTCTGTGAACTGGACGGCGTCGAAGCCGATGTACATGCCGACTGCGAACGGGTCAGCGAGGTGTTGACACTGGCAGGCGCGACCGAAGTGCGCCAGGCCAAAGACGAGGCCGAACGGATCCGCTTCTGGGCCGGGCGCAAGAACGCTTTCCCGGCCGTGGGTCGCCTGTCGCCGGATTACTACTGCATGGACGGGACCATCCCGCGCCGTGAGTTGCCGGGCGTCTTGCGCAGCATCAGGGAGCTATCTGAGCAATACGGCTTGCGCGTCGCCAACGTGTTTCATGCGGGCGATGGCAACATGCATCCGCTGATCCTGTTCGATGCCAATCAACCGGGTGAGCTGGAGCGCGCCGAGGCACTGGGCGGCAAAATCCTCGAGCTATGCGTCAAGGTCGGCGGCAGTATCACCGGCGAGCACGGTGTCGGTCGCGAGAAGATCAATCAGATGTGCGCCCAGTTCAATAGCGACGAGCTGACCTTCTTCCATGCCATCAAGGCGGCATTCGACGCCAGCGGCCTGCTCAACCCCGGCAAGAACATCCCGACCCTGCATCGCTGCGCGGAATTTGGCGCCATGCACATCCACGCCGGGCAATTGCCGTTCCCCGACCTGGAGCGTTTCTGATGAGCACGATGGACAACGACGTCAGCCAGGCACTGCTCGAGCGGGTCAATCAGGCGCTGCGCGACAACACGCCGTTACGCATTCAGGGCGGCAACAGCAAGGCTTCTCTCGGTCGTGAAACCGCTGGCGAACTGCTCGATACCCGCGAGCACCGGGGTATCGTCAGTTATGACCCGACAGAACTGGTGATCACCGCACGCGCCGGCACGCCATTGAGCGAGCTGATGCAGACGCTGGATGCCGCAGGCCAGATGCTGCCTTGCGAACCGCCCGACTTCGGCGCGGCAACGCTCGGCGGCATGGTCGCTGCGGGGCTCTCGGGACCGCGCCGCCCGTGGAGCGGATCGGTGCGTGATTTCGTGCTGGGTACGCGGGTCATCACCGGTCTTGGCAAGCACCTGCGTTTCGGCGGGGAAGTCATGAAGAACGTTGCAGGCTATGACGTCTCGCGCCTGATGGCAGGCAGTTTCGGCTGCCTGGGGCTGCTGACCGAGGTGTCGCTCAAGGTGCTGCCCAAACCACGTCTGTACAGCAGTATCGCGCTGGAAATGGACAGCGCGCTGGCCTTGGCGCGCCTCGCCGAGTGGGGTCAGCAACCGATACCGATCAGCGCGGCCAGCCATGATGGCCACGTATTGCGCCTGCGCCTGGAGGGCGGTGAAGGTTCAGTGGCAGCGGCCAGGGACCGGCTTGGCGGCGAGCTGCTCGATGCCGCGTACTGGCAACAGTTGAATGCGCACCGCCTGCCCTTCTTCGATGACCCGCGGCCCCTGTGGCGGCTCTGTGTACCTGCCGACAGCCACCTGCCGGATCTGCCGGGCGAGCAGTTGATCGACTGGGGTGGCGCGCAACGCTGGCTCAAGTCGGATGCTGACGGACAGACCATTCGAGCCATCACCATGGCGGTTGGCGGCCATGCGACCTGCTACAGACAAGGCGTCGTCGACAGCCCCTTCGAGCCGTTGGCCGCACCTGTGCTGCGCTACCATCAGGCACTCAAGACCCGACTCGACCCGCAGGGGATTTTCAACCCCGGCCGACTGTACGCGGAGCTTTGAAACATGCAGACCACGTTGAGTGAACACGCCAGAACCCTGCCGCGCGCCGAAGAAGCCGAACGTATCCTGCGCAGCTGTGTGCATTGCGGTTTCTGTAACGCCACGTGTCCGACCTATCAATTGCTGGGTGATGAGCTGGACGGGCCACGTGGCAGGATCTACCTGATCAAGCAGGTGCTCGAAGGTCAGCCGGTCACCGAGAAAACCCGTCTGCATCTGGACCGCTGCCTGAGCTGTCGCAACTGCGAGACCACTTGCCCGTCCGGCGTGGATTACCACAACCTGCTGGACATCGGCCGCGCGGCGGTTGAGACGCTGGTGCCGCGGCCACTCGCGGAACGCATGCTGCGTGAAGGCTTGCGTCGGGTCATACCCAATCCCGGACTGTTCAAATCCCTGACCGGCATGGGCCTGAAGTTCAGGCCGTTGCTGCCACAGGCCCTGGCCACCAAGCTGCCGACGATGGTCCATCCTGCCGGGCTTCGCCCGCACACCGGTCATGCGCGCCAGGTGCTGCTGCTGGAAGGTTGCGTTCAGCCGGGCCTGTCGCCCAACACCAATAGCGCCACGGCGCGGGTGCTGGATCGTCTGGGCATCGGCATCACTGCAGTCAGCCAGGCGGGCTGCTGCGGCGCCGTGGATTACCACCTCAATGCACAGGAGACCGGGCTGGACCGGGCTCGGCGCAACATCGATGCATGGTGGCCTGCGCTGCAGGGCGGTGCTGAAAGCCTGATCCAGACGGCCAGTGGTTGCGGAGCCTTCGTCAAGGACTACGGCCACCTGCTGCGCCATGATCCAGCCTATGCCGACAAGGCCGGGCAGATCAGCGCGCGAACCAAGGATCTGGTCGAACTGCTGCGCGACGAACCGCTGGAAACCCTCGGCATCAAGACCGATCAGCGCCTGGCGTTTCACTGCCCGTGTACGCTGCAACACGCGCAAAAACTCGGCGGCGAAGTGGAGCGCGTCCTGACTCGTCTAGGCTTCAATCTGACCACAGTGCCGGACGGTCATCTATGCTGCGGCTCTGCAGGCACCTACTCCATCACCCAGCCTGCCATCGCCCGGCAACTGCGCGACAACCGAATGAACGCGCTGGAGAGCGGCAAACCGCAGGTGATTGCCACCGCCAATATCGGCTGTCAGACCCATCTGGCCAGCGCCGGCCGAACGCCAGTGCGGCACTGGATCGAACTGATCGACGCAGTGCTTGGCACGCCTGAATCACACTGAACCCTATTCAATAATCACTGCTCCGGAGAACCCCATGAAGATCAAAGCCGTCCTGACCCAGACCGAAGTCAGCCTGATGCTCGGTGCCGCACGCGAAGAGGCGCAGGCCAATGGCTGGGCCGTTTCCATCGCCGTCGTTGATGACGGCGGCCATTTGCTGGCATTCGAAAGACTGGACGACGCCGCACCGATCAGCAGCTACATCGCGATCGAAAAAGCCCGCACCTCGGCACTCGGCAAACGTGAGTCCAAGGGTTACGAAGAGATGGTCAATGGCGGGCGCACTGCATTCCTGAGTGCTCCGCTGCTGACTTCCCTGGAAGGCGCTGTGCCGGTCATCGTCGACGGCCAGGTAATCGGTGCGCTGGGGGTTTCAGGCGTGAAGGCCGAACAGGATGCTCAGGTCGCCAAGGCCGGTGTCGCAGCGCTTGACGCCGACTGACGGTCGACCCGGCCGGTAACGCGAAACCCAGGCCACCGCAGGAGTCTTCATAGCCGGTAGATCGAAATCCAGCTCATGTCCGGATGGCTGGAATAGACATACGTGCCGGTCTTGTTGAGTACCGCGCCGCCTACCGACGGAAAGTAGGCAATGCAGGTGGCGATGCCCTTCACCGTATCGATCCGGTAAACGTCGTAATTACAGGTATAGATCGCGTAGACATAGCGGTCATCCGGTGTCACTCCAATGACTTTCACCGGGTAGCCCTGCGTGCCGATCCTTTCCCTGTAGAAGGTTTTGTTGGTCGCGGCATCGATGATGTAGACCTCGTCGATGCCACCGACATACAGCCAGGCGCCATCGGAACTGAAGACCATCGAGCGCGGGTCGGAAAATCCGGGAATGTCGTGTTGCAGGTAATCGACCTTGCTGATCGCAAGAACATCGGTAGGCGCGGTCCGGTCAACCAGCATGGTCGCGTAAAACCTGTCGTTCAACGGGCTGATCCCGAGGGCCAGCGATGCGTTGGTCAGGGCGCCCAGATCGAACTCGTTTTCGACCGTGTAATTCTCGGTCTCGATCAGGCGAATCAACCCGCCGAGCGCGTTCTGAAAGGAAAGGCAGATAAAACGGCCATCGGCACTGCACAGAATCCTGTTGACGTTGGCTGCCGGCAGTATCCTGATCACTTCGCGCATGCGCGTATCGACCACGTAGCACCTTTTCTGGCCAATGGTGTAAAGCCTTTTGCCATCGGGGCTCAGGGTAATCGCGCCCGCCCCTGCCCGCTTGATGGCACCCGTTACACTGGCACTGGCGATGTCGACCACACTGACTTCACGACCGCTTTCATGGGCGACATACAACGTGGTTTCATCAGGGCTGATAGCGATCTCTGCGGGTACAAAGCCCAGCGGGATAATGCCGGTCAACCACGCGATATCCAAGGGGACACCTGAACCGACGGGGTCGACGATATGCGTCAGGGCTCTAACGTTCTGAGATGCTTTTTTTTGCATTTCTCTCACCTTCAATAGGTCTTGTAAGACCGCCAGAACGGGGAATAGATAAGAAGATATATCCCCGTCATCCAACGATGCGGCCAAGACACTTATGCCGCTCCGAGCCAAAAACGTAGGGTCATTGAATACTCAACACGGGGGGATGGGTACTGTCAGAAATAACAGTCGAAATGGGCCGGAACCGTTCGAATGAGGGTATCGACGGCAGTGCAGGACAGCACGGTCGGGCACTCCAGCCCGGAGGCATCGAGCCCGCAGAGCGCCCCTACCATTGGTCAGCGCGATGCTCCGGGGAAGGCTCGTCAGGGTTGGCCGGGGAAAAGACTCAAGAGCTTTCCCGCACCACCAGTTCAAACCCGAGATCGACCTGCGGGTGCTGGGCGACCCCGTCCAGCAGGCCCAGCAATACCTGAGCAGCACGCTGCCCGACTGCTTCTCTGGGCGTGCGAATCGAGGTCAGGCGCGGCACCATGTGCGCGGACCCAGGCAGGTCGTTGAAGCCCACCAGCGAGACCCGTTCGGGGATCGCGACACCCAGGCGTAAGGCCTCCAGCGCAGCGCCCTGCGCCAGGTCGTCATTACAGAAGAACACCCCGTCGACATCCGGGTGCTGGTCAAGCAGGCGCGCAAACAACTCCCCGCCCAGACCGATCGACGAGGCCTGACGTGTCGAGACCTGCAGCGCGGGGTCGAACAGCCCGTCGCCTTCCAGCACCCGACGGAACCCGGCGCCACGTTGCAGCACACGAGGGTCGAGTTGGGCGGCCATGTACGCCAGTCGACGGCGGCCACGCCCGATCAGGTGACGCGCGGCTTCGGCACCGGCCTGTTGTTGCGAGAACCCGACGCAATAGGCCCCAAGGCGGGTGTCGAGCTCCATCATGTGCACACAGGGTATGCCACTGGTTTCAAGCATCTGGCGGGACGCTGCCGTGTGGTCGAAACCGGTCAGCAGAATACCGCGCGGGCGATTGACCAGATGGTTGCGCAGCAGCTTCTCTTCCTCTTCGGGTGAGTAATGGTAGTTGCCGATGACCACGTCCAGGCCACGCACGCGCAATACGTCCTGAATGGCTTCCAGCGTCTCGATGAACAACTGGTTGGAAAGCGACGGCACCAGCACCACGACGGTCTGACTGCAGGAAGAGGCCAGCGCCCTGGCTGCCGGATTGGCTACATAACCCAGGCTCTGCGCCGCAGCACGGACCTTTTCGACCAGCTCAGGCGCCACGGTGCTGATACCGCGCAAGGCTCGCGAGGCGGTGATCGGAGAGACGCCAGCCAGCTTCGCCACTTCATTGAGCGTGGGGCGACCTGTAGAGCGGGAACCAATGCGTATCATGCGTTGCCAACTAACATAAGGGTTGCCAAATGTGTCGAATGCCCCATAAGGTAGCGCTGTCTCATGGAATGTGACAATGCTTTATCGCTGGTTTCACAGGGGTTGCCCGGTTCGGGTCCCGCGGAGAACAGCCTCCCATGCTTATTGATGAGCCCAAAACAACGACAAATAACTGGAACAGCCCGGGCTGAGACTTATGTCTACCCGAAAGAAGATAGCGCTGTCTCCAGATGAGGTGCCTACTGTGACAACTGCGAATACTGCTATTTCCGCCCTTGTGGTAATGGGTGTGTCTGGCTGCGGCAAAAGCGCCGTGGGTGCCGAGATTGCCCTGAACAGCGGCGGCCGCCTGATCGAAGGCGACGCGTTCCATCCACCGGCCAACATCGAAAAAATGAGCGCCGGAACCCCCCTCAACGATGAAGACCGTGCCGGCTGGCTGACCCGACTGGGCGAAGAGATGGCTGCCGCCCTCGCCAAGGGTGAACACCCGGTCCTGACCTGCTCGTCGCTCAAGCTCATCTATCGCCAGCGCCTGCGTGATGCGGTGCCTGGCCTGGGTTTCGTTTTTCTGGAACTCAGCAAGGAACTCGCCAGCGAACGCTGCTCGCACCGGCCTGGGCATTTCATGCCCGCCAGCCTGGTGGACAGCCAGTTCGCGACCCTCGAGCCGCCCTATGGCGAACCGCTGACATTGATCGTGGACGCGTCCCAGCCTATCGATGTCATCGG